>JAEIGA010005783.1_pt1 | contig 18841 bp, 18 predicted proteins | sample 9270691 | NCBI WGS metagenome assembly JAEIGA01 (sample SAMN17057246, study PRJNA624740) | gut metagenome | biome: biome; isolation source: fecal sample | host: Bos grunniens | place: China: Xizang | collected 2019 | reverse complement strand
TTTGCAATTTCCAAGAAATGATAAATTGGTATTGCCAAATCCGCATTTTCATACGCCTCTATCACATCCACCCCAACCTGCAAAACACCGGCCAAATCGGCCACAGACACATTTCGTACCAACCGCGCACTGCGAATCGTTTCGCCTATTTTTTTGTAAAAGTTTTCTTCACCAACTGGTATTTTCAATTCATCCATCATCACGACCTCCTGCTTTACAATCACACTTTCATATCTTACATATCAGACAGTGGGATTATATACAACACAAGAAAAAAAACCAACTGGTATGTATTCCTAAAATCGGACTAATGCTTTCCGCCGATTTTGGTACGTCCCCCCATCAACGGTTGTAAACACTTTGGAATATTTACCGAACCATCTGGGTTTTGATGATTTTCAATAATCGGCACGATTGCACGTGGCAAAGCAATCCCTGTATTATTTAATGTTGCACAGAACTGCATATTTCCATTTTTGTCACGATATCTGGTATTTGTGCGTCTGGCTTGGAATTGACCAATTGACGAACAAGACCCCAATTCACGATATGTATTTTCACTGGGGAACCACGCTTCTACGTCATGCATTTTAACTTTATTGAATCCCATATCCCCTGTACACGCGGCGATAACACGATATGGCAATTCAAAGTCCGCCATAATATCACACAAATTATTTAATAAATGTTCATGCATTTCATCGGACTGTTCCGGCGTACAGTAAATATATTGTTCGACTTTATTAAATTGATGAATACGCACGATTCCACGCGTATCGCGTCCTGCCGCACCGGCCTCTTTACGAAAACAAGGCGAAAAACCGGCATATTTAATTGGCAAATCCGATTCGTTTAACACTTCATCCGCATGCAAAGAATTCAACACAATCTCTGCCGTCCCTGCCAAGCATCTGTCTGTATCAGTCAACATAAACACATCATTATTCATAACCGCCACATCCGTCCCCATAAAGTGCCCCGCATTAAAGATTGTCTGTGGTTTTGTAATAGATGGACAATTAACAAACTTAAATCCGCGCGAAATTAATTTTTGCAACACATATGTCTGAATTGCCAATTCCAATTCTGCGGCTTCACCAAACAGTGCATACGTACGTGTTCCGCAAATATTTGCAATTTTTTCCGGCATCCACCAACCGTTCATTTCCAACAATTCCCATTGCGGACGTGGTGTAAAGTCAAATTCACGTGGCGTACCAACACGACGCACCTCTATATTTTCCGAATCATCCCGTCCGATTGGCGCATCTGCCGATGGAATTTGTGGCACGCGACACATTAAATCTCGCATTACCCGTTCTTTTTCATCCAATTCGGCCAAATCATTTGCGATTTCATTTGCAATTTCTTTTGACCGCGCAATCAAAGGTGCCCTGTCTGTTGCCGTTGGAATTTCACGTGTTATTTTATTTTTTTCTGCGGTTTTTGATTGTGTGATTGTTTTCAATTCACGCACCCGCACATCTAAATCGATTAATTGATTAACAATATTTTCATCGAACCCTTTGACGCGACAAGCATTTCTAACAACATCTGGGTTTTCACGAATAAACTTCATATCCAACATATTAAAATCCTTTGAATTATAATTGACATCATAGAATGAGCCACAAAAAATCGCAATAAATAATTTTCTGCCCCGCCCCAACCCCATACAACAGATATCTTTTTAATTTGCACTATGGGGTTGGATATGCTAATCTGACCCCGTATTAATATAAAAAGGAAAGGTTTCATCATGTATGATGTTATTATTTTGGGTTCCGGTCCTGCGGGTTTGACGGCGGCATTATACGCGGCGCGCGCAAACAAAAAAACAATTGTTTTGGGCGGGAATCGTTTGGGCGGACAAATGGCCGGTATTGCTGTTTTGGAAAACTACCCCGGTTGGGCGGGCAGTGGCACCGAATTGGCCGAATTCATGAAAAATCAATGCGAAACATTCGGTGCAACGGTTGAATTCGTATCTGCGACATCTGTATCCGGTGACGCACACAGCGGTTTCAGCATTAATTGTGACAACGGCAAAACATACACCGGATCGGTCGTTATTGTCGCCACCGGCGCATCACCACGCAAATTGGAAATCGATGGCGCACGCGAATTCATGGGACGTGGTGTTTCATATTGCGCAACATGCGACGGTTTTTTCTTTTCCGACAAAAACGTCATTGTTTTGGGCGGCGGGAACAGCGCACTTAACGACGCACTGTATTTGGCGGACTTGGCAAAAAACGTCAAAATCGTTTACCGCAAAGATGCATTTACCCGCGCCGAAGCCGTCCTGCGTGAACGTGTCGCAGAACGTGATAATATCGAATGTCTGTTCAATACAGATTTGGCAAAAATTGAATCAAAACCCGATTCGGATTGTGGTGAATTAATTGTAACCACAACCAACGGCGAACAAATTGTGGTCGACGGAATCTTTGTCGCCATCGGCCATGAAGCAAACACAGATTATTTAACCGAAGATATCAAACGTGATGCAATGGGTCGATTGGCACCGGACGCCCTGCCCGACGGTATCTTTGTTGCCGGCGACGTATATTCCGGATTAAAAATGCAAATTGCAACCGCCGTTGGCACGGGATGCAGTGCCGCAATGGACGCAATTGCATTCTTAAATAAAAACTCTTAAAAAAACGCCCAAATGGGCGTTTTCTTATTCCCCGCCCAAACCACATAATTTAAGACAAAAAAGTTGAAAATTCACAAAATTCATTATACCCTGTACCCGATTAAACAAAAAATTGGGGCAAAATATGAAAATTCGCAATATTGCAATTATCGCACACGTTGACCACGGTAAAACAACATTGGTTGACAATATGTTAAAACAGGCCGGAACATTCCGCGACAACGAACGCATTGACGACCGCGTTATGGACAGCGGTGATATCGAACGTGAACGTGGTATTACTATTTCCGCAAAACCAACCTCAATCCAATGGGGCGAATATAAAATTAATATCGTCGACACCCCTGGGCACGCGGACTTTGGTGGCGAAGTTGAACGTATTTTATCTATGGTTGACGGCGTGGTTTTATTGGTTGACAGTTCCGAAGGCCCATTACCACAAACAAAATTCGTATTATCCAAAGCATTAAAGTTGGGTCTGCGTCCAATCGTATGTATTAACAAAGTCGACCGTTCCGACGCACGCCCCGACGAAGTATTATCTGAAACTTTTGACTTGTTCGACAAATTGGGCGCAACAGATTCCCAATTGGATTTCCCATACCTGTATTCTGTTGGTCGTGACGGTTGGGCGGTTCGTGATTTGAACGACGAACGCAAAGATTTAACGCCATTATTCCAATTGATTGTCGACCATGTACCTGCCCCTGATTGCAATGGCGAACGTTGTCAATTGAATGCACCATTTACTATGTTGGCCACAACATTAGAAGCCGACCCATACGTTGGCCGTATTCTGACCGGTAAAATCGAATCCGGTACCGTTCGTGTCGGTCAATCGGTCAAAGCAATTAATATGAACGGTGAATTTATTGAAAACGCAAAAATCACAAAAATCATCGAACATCGTGGCGTCGAAAAAGTATCCCGTGATACAGCATCTGCGGGTGACATCGTTGTTGTTGCCGGTTTTTCCAAAGCAACCGTGGCGGACACTTTATGCGACCCATCTGTCACAGAACCAATTCCCGCTATGCCGATTGACCCACCAACCTTGACCATGACTTTCTTTGTTAACACATCACCTTTGGCGGGCAAATCCGGTAAAAAATTAACATCCCGTATGATTGGTGAACGCTTATTCAAAGAAGCCGAAACAAACATTGCACTGCGCGTTGAACAAAGCGAAAACAACGAAGCATTCGAAGTATCCGGTCGTGGCGAATTACAATTGGGCATTTTAATCGAAACAATGCGCCGTGAAGGTTTTGAATTATCCGTATCACGCCCACGCGTTGTTATGCAAATGGATGAAAATGGCGAAAAATTGGAACCAATCGAAGATGTTGTTATTGACGTTGACGATGAATTCAGTGGCGTCGTTATTGAAAAAATGACGAAACGCAAAGCCACAATCACAGAAATGAAAGCATCAGGTGCCGGCAAAACACGTATTGTATTTTCTGCGCCATCACGTGGTCTGATTGGATATCTGTCTGAATTCCGCACCGACACACGTGGCACCGGCATCATGAACCGTGTCTTTGATAAATACGACACATACCGTGGTCCAATCCAACAATATCGCCCCGGCGTATTGGTATCTATGGAGAAAGGTTCTGCGGCAACATATGCGCTGTTTAACCTGCAACCACGTGGTACACTGTTTATCGAACCACAAACCGAAGTTTATTCCGGTATGATTATCGGTGAACACAGCAAAGAAAATGATTTAGAGGTTAATCCAATCAAAGGTAAAGAATTAACCAATATGCGTTCGGTAACGGCAGACGAAAAATTATTCTTGGCCCCACCCCGCCGCATTTCTTTGGAAGAAGCCCTGTCATACATCTTGGACGACGAATTGGTCGAAGTTACACCTGCAACAATCCGTCTGCGCAAAAAAGAATTAGACAGCAACACACGTAAAAAATTAAAAAAACACGTTGAAGAATAAAACCACACGCCATGAATTTTTATCATGGCGTTTTATATTTTTAACGTGTACAATAACAATAAATGAAAACATCAAAACGATTATTTCTGTTCGCGGGCTATGACAAAGATGGCATTATTGATGAATCATTAATAATGTATGTATCAGAACTGGCCAAATTTGGCGATATTGTTTTATGCATGGATTCCGATTGCCCAAGCAAAGAATTAAAAAAATTAAAAAGCATAACTCTACACGCCATATCCACACGTCACCGTGAATATGATTTCGGTTCATACAAACGCGCATACAATTGGGCAAAAGATAATCTGGATTTATCCGAATGCGACTTTGTGTATATGGTCAACGATTCTATGTACGGCCCACTGTATGATTTATCATCATATTTTACGAAAATGGAAACTTCAAATTGGGATGCGTTTGGCATGGTGAAAAATCCACATAAAACATCACCACACATCCAATCTTGGTTTATCGGTATGCGCCCAACGGTATTTTTATCCAATTGGCTTAACGAATTATTACAATCCGTACGTCACCACGATGACAAAGGCAGTGTCACAATTTTATACGAACACGGATTTACAAAACGCTTAATTGAAAACAATTTAACTTGGGGTGCGCTGTATTCGGCCCCCGGCCGTTCTATTTACAATCGGATAAAATATTTTTACAAACGTAAAATGCCATTTATAAAAAAATTATCTGTATCGCGACACAATGGCGCTTTGGGGCGACAGTTATTATACATCTTAAACCATACCCACCCCGACATTCGTAACGCCATTATGAAAAACGCAACACGCGTATATGGCCCAGAGTATATGAACAAAACATTGACACACAACCCATTAAAGATACTGTACCGCAACATAAAATATACAATTTACAAACTTAGAACCGAAGGGATATAGCAATGACCAAAAAACGTATTGCTGCAATAACAATGGCACGCAATGACGAATTTTTTCTATCACGTTGGATAAAATATTATGGCGATTTATTTGGCACAGAAAATCTGTACATATATCTGGACGGCACAGACCAAGAAACACCAGAAAACGCGGGCAAAGCGCACATTACAAAATTACCACACACCGATATGTCACGCAGTGCCGGCGACAAATACCGCATTGGATTGATATCGGATTTGGCAAACAAATTATTATCCGAATACGACATAGTCATTGGTTGTGATTGCGATGAATTTTTAATTGTTGACCCAAATTGCAAAATGAATTTGGCCGAATATTTATCCAAACGTAAATTTAACACAACTTTATCTGGGTTGGGCTTGGATATTGGGCAACATATGGATTTAGAAAAAACTTTGGATACATCAAAACCATTTTTATCCCAACGCCAATACGCATTATTATCAACCCGTTATACCAAACCGGTTGTGATAAACCGCCCTGTCCGGTGGGGCAGCGGATTTCACCGCATCCAAAATCATAATTTTCACATAGATAAAAATTTATACCTGTTGCACTTTGGTGCTGTTGATATGGACATGTTAATATCCAAAGCGGAAAAACGTGGTCCCGATTGGGTTAACCACCTGCGTCGCCGCGGAAACGGGACGATTAACGACGTAACAAAACGCACCGCCCGTGGCGAAGGTTGGATGCGTTTTGCCCGATACATACAAACATTTATCCGCGCACCATACGCATGGAACAAACCAAATATGTTGGGATTTAAAATAATTGCAAAAATCCCCGAACGCTTTAAAAAATCTGGGGTTTAACAAAAAAAAGACGCAGCCGCGTCTTTTTTTATTCTTTGATACGCGCAACAACTTCGGGCGCAATTAACACAGATTCAAATCGCGACAAAGATTTTGTTGCCACATCCACCATTTTTTTAACAGGCACCTGCCCCATCCAAACATTTGTGAAATGTTGCGCCAATTGTTCCACATCCCCCGGCCGAAACAACAATCCCGCATCACCGTTCATTAAAATTTCACGTGGTCCATTTTTACAATCCGATGCAATATTCAACGTGCCAACAACCATAGATTCAATCAACACCGTTGGTAATCCTTCGCTGTAACTGGATAACACATGCGCCATTGCACCACGCATAAATCCGTATGGATTTTTTTGCGCCCCAACCATTTCAATATTTTTTGCGGCACTAAAACCATCTGCAAACGCACGGTATTTTGCGACATCACCACCACCCACAAAAACCATTTTTACATCGGGCTTGTTATTGTCCACCCAAAATTTATCAAATGCCCGAACCACGGTTTCAATATCTTTGTCCGCCGCCAACCGCGCCACGCACACAAAGAAATCCCCCATATCGATTTTTTCCACCAAATCGGCACGATTGCGAATTCCATCCACATCCACCGGATTATACAATCGTGCAATTTTAGACGAATATTCCGGCCAACACTGTTTAAATTCATCAACAAATCCATCTGTCAACGTCACAAACAAATCATAGTGCCGCAAATTCTTCACATAATTTTTACTTAAAAATTTTGTAATAGACGAATGCCACCACGCTATTTTTTTGACCTTTACACGCTTTAATTCGGCTGCAAAACCAAAATCATAATAATCAACAATTACATCGACATTGGACAAGATTTTATGCCTGAAAAAAACACGGCGCCCCCAACGATATATATCACGCAACAAATGCTGTGCAATACGTATCAAGAAAAAACGTTTCAGTTTTGTTCCCAACCATGGACAAGGATACAGCACATATTGCTTTACCTGGGGATGCTTGGCAAACCATTCTGCATAAATTGGTTCGGTAATATTCACATACGAAACAAAAGAAATATCCAAATCATCACGTTTAATTAATTGATCAAACGTACGAATTGCGACCGATTCTACACCACCAATTTGCATATCACGCAAACAAAATGCGACGCGCGTTTTTCGCTTACTCGACATTATTTTTCCTTTATGAAATCCAAGATTTCAATACGTGTTTTTCTGGCCCAATCATATGGTGGATTTTCCAATGCCCCAATTTCAAACAGTTCACGAAACGCATCGCGTGCCGCCGCCATATCTGCATCTGTTTCCATATATTTAATTTTACGGAACGCCCATTTAATAAAATACCACTTAAAATTCGCATTCCATTTTTCCATTTGATAATCCGTTGCCGTATCCACGTATGCTTGGTATGCGTCTGCGATACCACGACACAAACTTTGCATAATACGCAGTTGCTTTGCACTTAATACAATTCCACCAAAGTTTGGTATATAGAAATACAATGGCAACGGCGCAATCGTCACGCGTGGATTACGCAACATAACCCTGCTCCACCATGGGAAATCTTCGAACAACAATCCTTTGATAAAACCGATATCCGCAATCAATTCACGTTTGTATAAATTTTTCCAAACTTGACAATGCTTAATCAACCATTTGCGTTTTGGATTAAATTTATTATGCGTACGTTCGGTTGCATATTCATACACATCATCCGTCACACGTGTTTTAATTTTTTTCCAATTGTATTTTTTACCCATACGCATTGGCACAACATTATCCGTATCCATTTTCAAGAAATGACGCACCATCAATTGTGGACGATAAATTCGGTCGTATGTAAAAGACACAATATCCGAACCATCACGTTTTGCCAAAGCATATGAAATTTCCATTGTTTGCGGATGTATAAAATCATCACTGTCCAAATACAAAATATAATCACCGGTCGCATGTTGCATACCGACATTACGTGCATCGGACAACCCGCCATTTTCTTTATCAATCACAATAAAGCGTTCATCGCGTGCGGCATATTCACGCGCAATTTCACCGGATTTATCGGGACTGCCGTCATTTACACATATGGCCTGCCAATCTGTAAAGGTCTGATTTAATACACTGTCCAAGCATCTGCGCAGATATTTTTCCACACCATACATTGGAATAATAATAGAAATTGCCGGCATCGGATATCCTTTTGTTATTTATTCATATTACAAATTGCCTCAGAAAAAGTCCCCGGCTGTGGTGCATCTGCATATGCCGTTTTTTGAAAGAACGCATCCGCAGTCAATTTATCAAACAATTTTTTATCGAACTTTTTAAATTTATATTCGTGCCATAACGAATGCGTCGGATCTTGTTGCACATGTGGCATTTGTTCAAAATACTTTTTACCACGTTCATCATTTTGAACCAATGTTTGAAACAACATCTGATGCATAAAGTAATCAAATGATTTTTGTTCATTCATCCAATATGCCAAAATCATGGCCCGCCACGCCCCCAACAGGTATGAACCACGTCTGCCACGTATAAAGCAATTCTGACAGAACATATATTTCTGCCCTACTTTTTCACCGACCAAGAACATAAAGAAATCTGTATCAACAATCCATTGTGGAATTTCGGACACAACAAAGTCGGTTGAATCCAACCAAAAACCACCATATTTATACAACAATTCTACACGACAAATATCTGCGAAATGGGCACGACGAATTTTACCGGCCTTGTATTTTTCCACAATCACATCTGGTAATGTTATATAATCAAAAATATTGTTATCATCCAACACGACCAATTCTTGTTTACAATGTTTTCTGATACTGCGGAAACAGGACTTTACCAATTCCGGCGCGTTTTCTTCACCTTGTTGCCATATAGTAAATATCTTTTCATTTTCATCATCTTTGATAACTTCTGTTTCTTTCACAGATTTTACCGCCGGCAAATATCTTTTAAAATATTCCGGTGCAACGCGTGACAAAACATTTGTACGCACATCACGTCTGTGTTCGCGTGATCGCCATGGCCAATTAAAAACATGCGATTGGAAAAAGATTTTTGTTAAAGCCCATGCTCTATCTATATTCATATTACACCCCTTTTTTTATCTATATTTAACAAAACGCCCCCTGCCAAAATTTTGGTTGGGGGCAAATAACACTACCATTCGTCTATATCTTTTTTAATTCTATGCACAACGAACTCCTTTGGTATTATCCTTCTGATAAATCTGTCATGATGTTACACCTTATTCTTCAACTTCTGTCATTACATCCTCCGTCTCATCGATTGGACCGGTTGTCATTTCTTCTGCAATACCGGATGAACGTGCCATAATTTTGTTCAACAATTCTTCTTGAACATCCGGATGGTCTTTTAACCATGCACGCGCATTGGCTTCACCCTGTCCCATACGTTCACTGTTGTACGAATAGAAGCTGCCCGCTTTTTCAATCAGGTCATATTTAACACCCATATCCAAGATTTCACTGATACGTGAAATACCTTCACCATACATAATCTTAAAGTCAACCGTACGGAAAGGTGGTGCAACTTTGTTCTTTACAATTTTAACACGCGTTTCATTACCAACGATATTTTCTTTGTCCTTAATCTGCCCTGTACGACGGATATCAAGGCGTACAGACGCATAGAACTTTAACGCATTACCACCCGATGTCGTTTCCGGATTACCGAACATAACACCGATTTTCATACGAATTTGATTAATGAATATCAACAAAGTATTGCTGCGTGAAACAGAACCCGCCAACTTTTTCAAACTCTGTGACATCAAACGTGCAGTTGTACCAACAAAAGAATCACCGATATTACCTTCTAATTCGGCCTTTGGCACCAAAGCGGCCACACTGTCAATAACAACAACATCAACCGCACCAGATTTAATCAAAGTATCCGCAATTTCCAATGCCTGTTCACCGGAATCCGGCTGTGAAATAATTAAATTCGAAACATCAACACCCAATTTTTTTGCATAACTTGGATCCAATGCATTTTCCGCATCGATATAGGCACAAGTACCGCCTTTCTTTTGCGATTCTGCAACGGCATGCAACGCCAGTGTTGTTTTACCCGAAGATTCCGGCCCATAAATTTCAACAATACGCCCTTTTGGATAACCACCAACACCCAACGCAATATCCAACCCCAAAGACCCCGAAGATATCGCTTCGATATTTTGTTGTGAACCATCACCCATTTTCATGATGGCTTCTTTACCAAACTGCTTTTGAATTTGTGCCAACGCAGATTCCAACGCCGGATTTTTTGCCGGTGCTGATGCGTCTTTGGCTGTATCTTTCTTCGCCATATAATTCCCCTTTTTTTCTAATAAAAATCATACAAACAAAGTGGGCAAATTGCAATGAATTTGTTATTTTTTCTTTGCCAATAATATCAGAACACTGAACACACCCACCGCGGCCGTCACCAACCAAACCGCAGCCGTTGTCCCAAACGCGGCAATTACCCCCGCCCCCACCATAGGCGCAATAACACTGGGCAAATTAGAACTGGTACGAAAAACACCATAATATTTTGTCTGTTGTGATTTTTTTGTATTATCAAAAAACAGCAAATCGTGTACCGATTCCATCAATGCGCCCGACACTTGCCACGCAACAAATATCATCAACAATGGGATTCCGGTTACAAATGTCGCCAACGCAGATAAGGCCGCAAATGATCCGAATCCCAAAACCAACCATATCGTCTTGCCAAATCTGCGAACCAAACGCCCCATAACATCGCTTAATAACAAATATGGTATAATACCCAAAGTCAAAACCACACCCAATACATCTTTATCAAAACCGTTTTCAATCACCAAAATTGGCACATACAAAACACGCATTGCGCGCAAAGAATAATAACCAAAATTCACCAAATACGCACGCACCATCCCCGGCAACCGGAAAAAAGCCACTGTATTTTTCCACAATGCACGAAATGTTTTACGCGGGTCAACCTGTCTGATTTTTTTGTCTTCTTGCACAACATTAAAATACTTAAACAGCCCCCACCCCGCAAAATAAACAATCGCCGAACCAAAGAACGCGGCACGATTATCAAAATGATTTGCAATCAACACCGCAACCGTCGGCGCCAACAAAGCACCAAAATTCATCCACAAATGATACCGCGAATTCAATCGCGCCATACCAACATTTTTTGAAAAATCCGACATAAACAAGGGAATTAACATCCCAACCAAAGTAATCGCAATACCCGTTGTATAATCCAATATAATAAACGTACGTGGCAAGATAGAAAAACTCATCATCGCATAACACGCCGCCATCATCAACATAACAAAGTAAAACACACGGGCTTTTGAAAACTGGCGCAATATTTCATTTGCGAACAACCCGACGACAAAACAGAACACCGAATACAACGCAACATAAACACCAACGACGGCACTATTGCGAAAAATCTCTAAAATAACCAATGAATAAACAGCATTATAAATACCATCCGCAAACCCCGTAAAAAAACCCAGATTTGCGAACGAAAACCCACTGACATTTTTTTTAACAGAAATATATTTATCACGTGCCATAGCAATTAATTATATCACAAAGCCGACCAAAGACAAAATAAAAACCGCCAAATGGCGGTTTTCATAAACTTTATTACATTCTCATCGGCATCAACACGTACAAAGAGTCCGCATCTTTATCAACCGAGTTAATTTTGGTTGGCGCCAACGGGTCTTGCATTTCCATTTGGAATTTTTCACCTTCGACCTGACCGGCAACATCCAACAAGAACTTTACATTAAACACAACTGTGAACGAACTGTCACCATTATATTCAATATCCAATTCTTGGGTTGCGGTACCGGCATCTGGACTAGACGCATTGATAACCAATTTATTCATACTGAACGTCAATTGTACTGACTTTGTTTTATCAACACTGGCGACCGAAACCAAATCAACCGCATTGATAAATTGTTTTCTATCCAAAACCGCAATTTTATCATTACCCTTTGGAATAACAACGCGATAGTTTGGATATTGCGCATCAACCAATTTACTGGTCAATGTTGCGGCACCAACTGTAAAGCGCGCTTTTGTATCCGACAATTCAACCATAACATCATCGACATTGGCGTCTTCTAACAATTTTGACAATTCACCAATCACACGGCGTGGCAAAATAACGGCCGGCATTTCTGCACTGCCCGCTGGGGCCGGCAAAGCACACAATGCCATACGTTGTGCATCTGTTGCAACGGCGGTCAATTTTGCATCACCACTGTCATCAGATATATGGAAATAAATACCCCCCAAATGATAACGAACATCATCGGTTGGGATTGCGAACTTTGTCTGATTGATTAAGTGCGCCAAATCACCTGTTGTCATTTGGAATTTAGTTGTCAAATTACTGCCCGCCATTGCAGGGAAATTTTCTGCCGGCAAAGTTGGCAAACGGAAAACCGCACGACCACTGGACACAACCAATTGGTCACCCGACTGCTTGAACGATATTTCTGCATCATCCGGCAATTTGCGTACAATATCATACAACATTTGAACCGGTACAGTAACCTTACCACCCAAAGTAATATCTGCGGCCACATGTTCGACCAATTCCAAATCAACATTTGTTGCGGACAAAATCAAATCATCTGCAACTTCTATTTTTACATTCATTAAAATCGGCAGTGTCGCACGCTTTTCCACAATGGACTGCATATGCCCCAGCGCACGAATCAAAACCTGACGAAATACCGAAAATTCCATTATACGCTCCTGTTTCCTTTTACTGTATGTGCATTCCTACACTCTTTTGGTTTGATTTTACCAAAAAACACCGATTCGGTGCAAGACATAAAAAAACACCACCACCTATACAGCAAAAATCAGGGATTTTTTTACAACGCAAAACGGGCCATATTGGTATGTGCCAACGCAATCGCAATTGCGTCCGCTTCGTCTGCCGTCTTTGGCTTGGCGGCCGGCAACAAAATTTGCACCATTTTATCAACGGCCGCTTTATCTGCATGCCCCGCACCGGTCAAGGCCTTTTTAATCACATTTGGTTCATATTCGAACAGCGGAATATTTTTATCCGCCACGGCAACGATTGCTGCGGCACGTGCCTGCCCCAGAATCAAAGTCGTTTTTGGATTTTTATTTACAAAAATAATTTCAATACTGCATTCGTCCGGTTCAAACGTGTCGCATATTTTTGTCATTTCCCGAAATATAGTCACCAACCGTTCCGACATAGGTAATGTGGTCTTTGGCAAAATAACACCACTGGCAATATATTTACGTGATTGCCCCACGGTATCCACAACCGCCCACCCTGTATGCAATAAACCCGGGTCAATCCCCAAAATACGCTTTGTCATTTTTTTATCACTTTGCGCTTTGGTGTTTTGATTTCTGTAATTGATATAATATTTTTATACAACCCCAAGAAAGGTACACGAACCCCACAAGTTTTTACCATGTACGTTTTTCCAACTTTTAATGTGGCAAATATTTCATCCGACCTAAACTTTCCAAAAAACAATAAATTAGAGTTACGAATCACTTGGCCATCTTTGGTATAAATCATATACTGCGTTCTGCTGTTATCCGCACCAAATTTTAATTGTTTTATGGTTATACGCTGTGTTTTAACAGTTGAATATTGATATATCATCTTAATCAAAATTTCAAGTACCAGCACCCCAAATAAAATCAACAAACCTAACGCACTCTTATCTGCCACCACTTGTTCCATCTGCCCCACCTTTACTTACTTCCTGAAACTAATTTTACCAACGGCATTATATCCAAAATATTTATTTATGCGTTTAATAATTTCATCCGATTGATATGACAATTGCAACGCATACGCCGGAACCGCCGGTCGAATTACAATATTAAACGTATTATCACGATTTTTTCTGATGGCGGCCAATTTTGCAATCATTGCAATATCCGACCCCATAATTTCATCCCAACGCTGTGCCAAATCTGCATCGGATGCCCGCACACCAAACATACGTATTAATCCACCCAGTGCCCCTGCAATGGTTTGTGGGTGTTTGGTACGAACATCTAATTTCTTATCTTGGTTTGACATATACATATTCTTTTGGCATTAAAATAAACATCTGACCTTGGGCGTGTTGACCTTGGGCGAACTTATATGCTTCTTCACCTTTGCCAAAGAATATATCTGCACGAATCCAACCACGAATTGCACTGCCTGTATCTTGGGCAATCATCAAACGACGGAACGGACGCCCATCCGATAAATTTGTATTCACATATACCGGCAATCCCAATGTATACAAATCGTCATCCATTGCAACACTGCGGATTTTTGACAACGGCGTCCCTAATTTACCAACCACATCTGGCGGGACAGATTCATAGAAATACACATAACGTGGATTTTTGTAAATTACATCTTTGGCCAAAGCCGGATTTGCTTTTAAATGTTGCCATACGGCTTCGGATGAAAAACCACCTGCGGGTCGAATACCACGATTACGCAGTTCTTCACCAATTGATTTGAACGGCAAATCATTAACGGCGGCAAAGTTTAATTTAACATCTGTACCATCTTCTAAACGCAAATTACCGCTGCCTTGAATTTGAATATTTTGCACATCAACAATATTTGCCCAATACAGCACCCGCCCTATTTTCTTTTCAACGATATCTTTCTTTGGCACACCTTTATATGCACGACCATCTGTTGGAATCCCCATTAACGGTTCATTACATACGGCCGTTTTTGTTCTGCACGCGGGGATAATTGGCGAATAGTATCCGGTATACGTACCTTTATCACCACCATTTTCATTAAAAATCTGATATGGTTGGAAATGCGATTCAAACCACGCACGCACCGTTGCAACATCCGCAGATGCACTTGGCAGCATTCTGCATTTTTCTGCAAACAATTCTTTATCTGGGATTAATCGACCCGTAAATTGAATTTTTGCTTTACAAGAATTACGAAACGCCTGTAACGCATATCGAACATCATCATCACGCCACCCCGCCAATTCCGAATAAGACACGGCTTTGAAATTCGACGGTATCACAGAATTATTCCCCGAAACGGTCGGCGTTGATACATCACACGACGCCAAGGCAAACGCCACCAAAACAGCCCCAAAAGCATTAAAAATAAATCTTTTTTCAAAAAAACGCATTTTTAACCCCATCCCCCACTTGTAAAAACTTTTTATAATGCTATATTACCATAAAACACGGGCGCAAGTCCAGACATTACATCGCCAACCAGAACAGGAGAAAAAAATGGCAAAATTTAATATCATATCTCAATTTTTGAAAGACATTTCTTTTGAAAGCCCAAACGTACCTGAATTATTTTTCAAATCTGATAACGGTCAGGCAAAATTGGAAATCAACATCGACATCCAAATCAAAGGCGCCGAAAACAACTTGTTCATGGTTGATTTGATTACAAAAGTTCACTCTAAATTAGAAGCCGGCGAAAAATCCATCTTCTTGATTGAATCAACATATTCTGGCTTGGTTCAAATGGAAGAAGAAAAAGACGAAGAAGCAAAAAAACGCACACTGTTGATTGATGTACCAACATTATTGTTCCCATCTGTACGTGCATTGATTACACGTCTGACATCCGAATCCGGATTCCCAACCTTTGCAATGCAACCGGTTGATTTTGCCCAAGTATACGAACAAAATCAGGCAAAATAATTATAAAACAAACAAAAAGCCGTCCATCTGGACGGTTTTTTTATAGAACAAAGCGGATGCCCCCACCCCTTGCAGTGTAATAAATTAAAGATAATGGTATAGATGTGGACAGTGCCGTCCCCGTAGTGTACAGAAGTTACATGAGGGGACGGCACCGTTCACAGATATGCCATTAGATTTAATTTATATTTTTATTCGTGGCGATCTGGATACATCCCATTAATCAAATTCTGACGCACCACGTGGTGTTTTACCTTTTGAGTACTGGTCAAAGGCAAATCTTCGGTTGTCATGGCAAAGTGTGTTACCCACTTATAACTGGCAACCTTTTTATTGGCGTTGGCAATTTCTGCACCCAACTGTTCGATTGTCATACCATCTTCAACACTGAATACACCATATGTAACCGTTTTATCTTTGACCCTGTGTTCGAATACTGCAACGTTCTTAACACCTGGGATTGTGATAAACATACCTTCTAATTCATCTGGGTAAACATTTTTACCACTGTCCAAAACGATAACCTGCTTCTTGCGGCCGGCAAAGTGCAATTCGCCATTTTTATCCATGGAAACCATATCGCCGGTATTAAAGAACCCACGTTCATCAAAGATTTCTTTATTGGCTTCTTCGTTATTCAGATATCCACCAAAGACCTGATGACCACGCAACCACAGAACACCAACACCATCTTCGTTTTTATCACGAATTTCACATTCGTTATTCAATGTTGGTCCACCAAATGCAAATGGCAAACGTTTCTTTGTTGGCTTTGAAATACAGATTGGCCCAACTGTTTCGGTCAAACCATAACCTTGGATAAATGTCAAACCCAAACGTTCATAAAATGTTTCAACCTCTGGTTTGGTTGCCGCACCACCCGCAATTAACAAGCGCGCACGCCCACCAAATACATCCAAGATTGGTTTTTGCACTTTACGAACCAAAGCACCAAACCCAATTTTCTGTAAAGTTTTACCATATTTTAAAACAAACGATACCAACCACCATTTTTTCTGGGCTTTTACGTTATCAATAATTTTATTACGGAATACTTCCCACAAACGTGGAACGGCCGGAATAACTTGGGGACGGAATTTTTTAAAGTCCGCCATAATTTCTTTTGGATTAATGCTGGGTTGCAATAATACACCCGCACCAAAGTGCAATGTAGCCAAAATTTCAACCGCAAAACCAAATACGTGATACATTGGCAAGAAGCCATACAAAATATCCGCTGGTCTAATCCATTCGGCCATCGATTCCAAAGAATTTGTGCATTCAACAATATTAAAGTGTGTCAAAGGCACAACTTTTGGCATACCCGTTGACCCCGATGTAAATGACATTGTTGCGATATCCAATGACTCAACCGCCGCCGGTTTCAAATCCGGATTAACTTTACCGTCTTTCTTGGTAATATCATAAAATTCAAATTTATCTGTTTTGTATACGAATGCTTTTTCCGCACAGACCAATTTGCATTCTGTGATTTGTGCCATATTATCATATTCGAATGGTGTCAGGTTTGTATCCAACAACAACACAGTACCCCCCAAATACCAAATCGCGAACAGCGATATTGGGAATTCCGGAATATTGTGCGACAAAATACCAACCACATCACCCTTTTTTACACCTGCTTTATCCAAAGATGCCGCACGTGCTTTTACCAAATCTATAAAATCTTTGTATTTAACGCCTTCACGCACCAGATACAAATTATCCGGATATGTTTGCGCTGTACGTTCCAGTAACTGATACATATTCATAGTTTCAATTTCCTTGTTGTTTTTATATTGGACACCCGATATTATACAGATGAATTAAAGGAAATCAATTATGAAAATACTAACATTAAATATCAACTCTATCCGTGCACACATTGAAAGTTTCATAGATATATTAAAAAGTGGCGAATACGACACAATTATGGTCCAAGAATTAAAAGTCGAAACCGCCAACTTTCCATACATGGTATTTGACGAATTTGGATATAACATCAAAGTTTTTGGCCAAAAATCATGGAATGGTGTTGCCATATTTTCGAAATTTTCCATCGAAGATGTAACGACCGGTATGCCAAACTATGCCGACCCAAATGCACGTTTTATCGAATGTGTTATTGATGGGCGTGTACGGCTGATTAACACGTATATGCCAAATGGCGACACGGTCGATTCTCCAAAATTTCCATATAAATTGGAATGGATGCGCGCATTTACAGATTACATCTCGCAATATCTGGACAGTCCCGAACCCGTAATCATTGGTGGCGACTTTAACGTTGCAATCGAAGACCGCGACATATGGAAACCCAAAAACTATGAAGGCATTGCAATTTCTGCACCGGCTGCACGCGCAATAATGAACCAATGGCTGGACGCGGGATGGATGGACGCATGGCGCACCCTGCACCCCAACGAAATAGATTACACATGGTACGGATATCGTGGCCGCGACACAGTTGGGAACAAACAAGGTCTGCGTTTAGATTACTTTCTGTGCAATCGGACGGCGGCAAAAATGGTTAAAAATTGTGAAATAGATATTGAACCACGCCTGCACACAAAACCAACCGACCATTGTGGATTAATGTTGGAAATAAAATAACCCCACACAGAAAATAATAATGGTATACCCGTTTGCGTAGTGTACATACGTTACATGAGCAAGCCCCCCACCCCTTGCAGTGGGATAAAAATTAAAGATAATGGTATAGATGCGAATA
>JAEIGA010005782.1_pt1 | contig 18841 bp, 18 predicted proteins | sample 9270691 | NCBI WGS metagenome assembly JAEIGA01 (sample SAMN17057246, study PRJNA624740) | gut metagenome | biome: biome; isolation source: fecal sample | host: Bos grunniens | place: China: Xizang | collected 2019 | reverse complement strand
TTATAAGCCACCTCCGGATTAAGTAAATACTGACACAAGCGTGCTTCTATCTCTTCTTGAGGTGATCGCTGAGGTATATTCATCACTGCCTGCGATTCGCCCGATTCTAACCCTGCAAAAAGATCCAACACTCCCGTTTCTACTTTTTGTTTCTTGGCTTGCTTCTTGGGTTCTGATTGCGCAGATGGTACTAATTTCTTTAGCAATGATGTGAATTCGAGTTCAGTGTACAATGCCACCAAACCATCCATATCTGGTTCCTTGCGAAGCAAGAGTTGTTCATCTAATACTATAGGCACATCCGTTCGTATCGTAGCCAAGAAGCGCGAGAAACGGATATTCTCTACTTGCGTTTCTATTTTCTGCTTTAATGCTCCTTTGATTTGGTCAACCTGCGCCAATATGCCGTCAATAGACCCAAACTGCTGCAGTAGTGATACGGCTGTCTTTTCTCCCACTCCCTTGCAGCCTGGTATATTATCACTCGCATCACCCATCAAACCCAATAAGTCTATCACTTGCGATTGATGTTGTAGCCCGTATTTATCGCACACCTCTTTAGGTCCTAACACTTCAAAACCACCTGTATGGCGCATGCGATACATAAATATATGCTCAGATACCAACTGTCCGTAATCCTTGTCTGGCGTAGCCATATACACCTCAAATCCTGCATTCTCTGCCTGCTTAGCCAATGTGCCTATCACATCATCTGCCTCAAACCCAGGCACCTCTAATACAGGTATATTCATCACATCAAGTAGGCGTTTGATAATTGGCACAGCACGGCGTATGTCTTCTGGTGTCTCTTCACGTTGTGCTTTATACTGCTCATAAGCCTCATGGCGGAACGTGGCACCATGTGGATCAAAAGCTACACCTACATACATTGGATTAAGTTTGCGAAGCAAATCATCCAATGCAATTACAAATCCAAAGATAGCCGAAGTATTATCGCCCTTACTATTCATACGAGGAGCTCGAATAAATGCATAATAAGCACGATAAATCATTGCATACGCATCAACTAATAGTAATGTTTTCATACTTACCACTTTATTGGTTCTTGACTATGTTGACTCAAATATTTATTCGCGGCACTAAAATGCCCACAACCATCAAATCCCCGATAGACAGACAATGGTGACGGATGCGAAGTTTGCAATACCAAATGCTTACGACGATCAATAAATTGGCCTTTTCGTTGTGCATACGACCCCCAAAGCATAAATACAATATGCTCACGTTCTTTATTCAGTGCAGCAATAACCGCATCTGTCAACTCTTCCCAACCTTTCCCTTGATGACTGCCTGCACGATGAGCCTCTACTGTCAGAGTTGCATTGAGTAATAATACGCCTTGCTCAGCCCAACGCTGTAAATTACCGTTGGAAGGTATCGGAACCGCCAAATCTCTATTAATCTCCTTATATATATTTACTAACGAAGGAGGAATCTGTATCCCTTCAGGAACAGAGAAACACAAACCCATCGCTTGTCCTTCCTCATGGTAAGGATCCTGACCTATTATCACCACACGCACCTTATCAAATGGGCACGAGTCAAAAGCATTAAAAATAAGACCTGCCGGAGGAAAACACCGACGGGTCTTATATTGCTCACGCACATATTGTGTCAGGAGTTCGAAATAAGGCTTATCAAACTCTGATTGCAATACACGCTGCCAAGATGAATCAATACGAACATTCATACTACATTTGATTAGTCCACAATGAGCATGGCATCGCCATAATCTCCAAAACGATACCCCTCCTTAACTGCAACTTCGTAAGCATGCATTGTCTCCTCATATCCTGCAAAAGCAGCAACCATCATTAACTGACTAGATTGCGGCATATAGAAATTAACAAAGAAACTATTGGCTACCGTAAAACGATAAGGAGGATAAATGAACTTATTTGTCCATCCATCATAAGGCTTCAACTGGCCGTTCGTACCGGCAACATGTTCCATTGCACGCATTACTTCAGTTCCCACTGCACAGACACGATGCATCTGCTCATGTGCCTTGTTTACTGCATTAGTCATTTCCTCCGGCAGAATAATCTGCTCGGATTCCATTTTATTCTTGGTTAAATCTTCTACATCTATATCTTTAAAAACACCTAAGGACACATGACTTGTCAGACAAGTGGTCTCTATTCCGTGTATTTCCATACGTTTTAGCAGATGTTTAGAGAAATGTAACCCTGCAGCCGGTGCAGCTACTGCCCCAACTTTAGTATCATCCGCCATAATAGTCTGATAACGTTCAATATCCATCTCGCGTACAGGCTGATCATGGAATACTTGTACATACTCAGCTTCAGTCTCTGCATCCATTGGACGACGAATATAACGCGGAAGCGGCGCATTGCCTAACGCATAAAGACGGTTTACAAACTCTTCATTGTCATAATCGGTCAAGAAACGGAAGGTACGACCACGACTCGTAGTATTGTCTATCACTTCTGCCACAATAGAAGGGTCGTCATCAAAAGTCAACTTGTTACCTATACGAATCTTGCGAGCCGGGTCAACCAACACATCCCAGTAACGAGATTGATGATTAAGTTCACGCAATAAAAAAACTTCTATCAATGCATTGGTTTTTTCCTTATGGCCATACAAGCGTGCAGGAAAAACTTTGGTATTATTAAACACAAAAAGGTCGCCTTCTTCAAAATATTGCACCATATCAGTCACCATTTTATGTTCAATAGCTCCGGTCTTACGATGTAAAACCAATAAACGCGCGTCGTCTCGATAAGGAGCTGGGTATTGCGCTATTAACTCATCAGGCAGTTTAAATCGAAACTGGCTGAGTTTCATATCATTTGTTTTATACATATTCGTATTCCTTCAATTGCGATAAAAATTCATCTATAGAATAGCAGTCTTGTACTTTAATATTTCCCACTCGAGTACGACGAAGAGCCGTCAAATAGGCACCTGAGTTCAAACGCTCACCTATATCACGAGCAAGAGCTCGTATGTAGGTTCCTTTAGAGCATACTACTCTAATGGTCAATTGCATTGTTTGAATATCAAAGTTTAAGACTTCAATGGTATCAATTACTAACAACTTAGGTTTCAATTCCACTTCCTGTCCTTGTCGAGCGAACTCATATGCCCGCTTCCCATTTACCCATACCGCTGAATAAACGGGTGGTATTTGCCATTGTTCTCCCACAAACGAAGGTATGGTTGCATGTATTAATGCGGCATCTATATGCTCCGTCGGGAATGTCGCATTGATTGGCTGCTCCATGTCAAACGATGCTGTTGTCGCACCTAACTGCAGCGTAGCTTCGTACTCTTTCACATCATACTGGAGTGACTCTATTAACTTTGTCTTCTTTCCTGTACACACGATAACCACACCTGTTGCCAATGGATCCAGTGTACCAGAATGCCCTACTTTTAGTTTCTTGCACTCAAGTTTTCTACACAAAGCATATCGCACCTTTGCTACCAAATCAAAAGAAGTCCAATGAAGTGGTTTGTCAAATGCCAATACTTCCCCTTCTACAAAATCCCACATTTTAATAAATAGAGTATATAATAGTTCCTATACCTACTACGGCACAATAAAGTGCAAACCACACCAATCGCTGACGACGAACAATCTCTATCATAAAGCGACATGCGAAACAACCTGTTATGAATGCAGAAATAAAGCCTACCACTCCCGGCACTAAACCCACTCCTAAGGTTATCTCACCTTGCAATAATTTCAATAAGTCCAAAAGAGCCTCTCCTAAGATAGGTATTAAAACCATCAAAAATGAGAATTGCGCCACATTTTCTTTTTTCACTCCACATAGAAGACCTGTAGCTATCGTACTACCTGAACGACTCAATCCTGGAAGCACCGCACATGCTTGTGCTATACCGATAACTATGGCATCACGATAAGTTATTTCATGCCCATTACCTTGTCGCTTGGATTGCAACCATTCACTCAATGCTAACAATAGCGCCGTTATCATCAAACAAACACCTACTAGCATCAAACCATTACCAAACAAATTTTCCACCTGTTCCTTGAAGAATACACCCACTATAAACACAGGTATCATTGATACAAGTATTTTTGCTGCATAATCTTTCTCTGCATTCCATTGCAACGATGTAAATGTACCACGAAATATTTTTGACACCTCATTCCATAACACAACCATTGTGGATACCACGGTAGCAGTATGTACAATAACAGCAAAAGCAAGGTTATCTTCACTTGCCGTTCCCAATAATACTTGACCTATTTCTATATGTCCAGAGGAAGATACAGGAAGAAACTCTGTTAACCCTTGTACGACCCCTAATATTAGAGCCTCTAACCAATTCATTTCTTATGTCTGTATAAAATTGCAAACAACATAAATACGAATCCGAGCAAAGAAATCATCGGACCTAATGTGATACGACGAAACGAGAATATATCAGCATTATACACTTCTCCGGATGGTTCGCCAGCCATTAAGAAGAAGCCACAAACGATGATAACTAATGAAATAGCTATCAGCATAAGATTCAATTTAGGTAAAGTTTGTTTCATTGTCCTTTAAATTTCATATAAAGAATTATTGTCCATGTGAATGTAACGCCCTGTAGCAATGAGTGACGCCAATAGGGTAATCAATAAACCGGCAATTATTACCACCATGGATATAAAAGTAACATTGTACCATGTCAATGTAAATAGCATTATTCCTAAACGGAATTCCACGTAATAAACCACCGCACCTAAAATAGCCAATGAAACTACAGACGAACCTAATCCCATCAGCATATTACGCCACACAAATGGTCTACGCGTTACCCAAGATGTTGCTCCCACCAATGCCATCGTGTTTATCAAGAAGCGTTTAGAATATATTTGCAATCGGATAGTATTAATTATCAATACCATTGACACTAACAATAACACCAATGCTATAACTATGAGTATCAATGACAACTCACTTATATTACTACTCATCACATCTGCCACATCACGGGGATATATTACATCAGTCACATAAGATAAGGATTTTAAATCTTTCGCAAGAATCTCCAAACTATCAGGACTGCTATATTGTTCTTTTGGATGAATTTCATAACTTGCCGACAAAGGATTATATCCTAAGAAATTAACAGGATTTTCACCCAAAGCTAGTATATGTTCCTCTAAAGCTTTTTCACAAGATATGTATGTATAGCCACTATATTTTCCACTTGATGTGAGTATTGTTTCTAATTGAGAGCACTTCACACTATCCGTATCAACTGCCAGCACAGCAGTTATAGAGATGTTTTCGCGCATACGCGTTACAAGTTCTCCCGCAGAAAGCAGAAGAACACACTCTATACCTATCAGGCACAAAACCAACGATACACTGACAGCAGATGTTAAATATGAATTTTGGAATCGTTGCTTACGCATAATTGAATACTAAAAGCACAAAAGGGGCAGGTTATGCCTGCCCCTATGTTATGTATTAATATTCCCAGAGGTCTTGCTCAAAATTAAGCAACTCATTAGCTATTCGCTCTTGCTCTTTCTTTACTTGTTCCTCAGAACCCGCATAATCAGGTATCCAACGATTGTACATATTTCCTTCACCCACTATATAACTTGTATATAGATGCTTCTGGAAAAACTCATCATAGGTCACACGCTTTACCTCATTGCGATTAGGAATAGCATATTGCATTGCCATATAAGGACGTAACGCATCAAACGGAATCCAAAACATTATAGATTCACGAAGCGAACCCATAATATTAGAACTATCGCGAGTTGAAATCTTATCTGACTGTAGAGGTGCTATAGCCATTATCTTAGTATGCAAACGAGAAGTATGCTTATTAAAGAACACCACTTCTTGAATTAAATATTTCAACTGATTTTTCACTAACTGTTCAAATGGATAGAAGTGGAAAGACAACTCATCTGCAATACTATCATAATGTACTAGCATAGCGTCCGAAGATGTAATATCAAAGTGAGTTGGATCATCCGAATAGTCAGCCATTGGATCATCTGCCATAAACATAGTTGGAATGAGATTGCGTGCCACAGGATCTTGCTTAAAATCGGGCTTGATCGTTTCCATATTTTTCTCGTAAATAGGTAAACCATCAACTACAGCATCCGTAATCACTTTGAATAAATTACGATAATCCGCATCATCTGACTTAGTGGGGAAATACAACTGGTAGTTCTGTTTATATCGCATATCTATTATACGATATACATAACGAGACCAAATAACATCATCTATACGATGCTCTAACTTCACAATCGTATCATGTACTTGAGAAAATTCCTCCGTTTGAATTCTGGCACTACCCACTTCGTCGAAGAAAGAAATAACTTTATGTTGTGCCTGTGCAGTTGATATGCCCAGCAACAAACATACAACAAAACTAAGTTTCTTTATCATATCTTTTATTATTTTAATTCAGAGAAAGAGGTATCGGAGAGAGGCGTATTTCTTTACCATCCGGACCTTTTGCACGTATATCCGTTATAACAACTATAGCACCCATCTTTAGTTTACCTAAACGAGCTCGCTGGTCAGCTGTAAACTTATTTCCACGAGCTTCTGTTAACATACCATTTATATTAACTTTAAAGCTAGATATTTGGAACGGTAAATCTAACAATCCATCAGGACCATAAGAAGCTATCACCGTTGCTGCATTATTAAGCAACGCACCACGGGATATATTTCCATCAGAATATTCTTTGTCTCCTGATTTGAAGTATGCTCCTGGTTTAGGCAATGCCTTGACACGATACTCTTTGTTTCCCATTGGCTGCATTTTACCATCTAACTCGGCTGATACAGAAATTGTTACACTTTTGGCAGCATCGCCTGGCTTGATAATCCACAAGCCCCCACTATTGGTCACAGCAGCTCCATTAACACTTACCTTAACCTTGTCATTTGATACACCAGGAACAGAAATAGAGAACTTATTTTCATATCCGCGATACATAATGTTAAGGTCATTATTGGATATAGTAACAGATGGTTCACCCACACTATACTCACTCTCAAAAGGAAGATTCTCCATTTCTCCCGTTGATGGATTCTGATAAGCGATCCAACCTTTATATTTCTTTAACCCCACACCTGTTGCAGAGACTTCATACAAACCATGGTCATTTATTCGCTGACCTTCAATGTAATACTCAGGACGTTGAGTGGAATCAATTGCAGCTAAGATAATCTGAGCAGAATACTTACCTCCACGAATAACATAATTTGAATTAGGAATCACATACGCATTCAACTTATTCACACGCAAATCCCCCGCATCAGTACGATCCATTAAATATTGTATCAACTCACTTTCTGTAGTACGCACATCATTCTGCATCTTTGTTAGAATAGTTATAGATGCACCTACTGGCATACCATCAAAAACAGCGACTTCCCAATCACAGGAATCTTTCTCATGCGAGTTATATCCACGTTCTGTTGCCATCGTCTGCACAATAGAATTACGCAATTCTGCATCGGTCTCCACTAAACTTGCTGCATAATCACGATAGTATGCTACCATTTCGCGCAATACAGTACCATTTCCTTGTACTATAGCATATTGTCCCGTTACATCTAGATTGGAATTTCCTTGTATATGACATGTAGGATCTTCACCTGCAGCAATACGCTCATTTACTGCGTCTTCACCATCTGCTAAGATCGTTATCTGGATTTTAAAATTCTGAATATAATTATACAAAGAATCCGCTCTTAACTGCAGTTCCATTGCTTTTGCATACCATTCTTGTGTCTTCTCAGGATTATCTGCATTAGCAGCTCTGAAATCCTGATATAATTTGGCATTACGAGTATTGGAAGCAGCGATAGAGGAGTGCAGACTATTGTCCACCAATGTAAAGCCATTCAAGATATCTGTACTTACATTCAACGCCAACATAGCGGTAAGAACCAAGTACATCATACCAATCATTTTTTGTCTCGGGGTTTCCGGACAGTTTTTTGCTCCACCCATTACTGAAGTGTTGTTTAGATATTACTTAATTATTTTACTTTGTTTATGCCAACGCATTGAGCATATTGCCATAAATACCGTTCAAATCAGCCACTTGTTTCTGTAACTGCTTTGTTCCGTCTAAGAATGCAGCTTGTACATCTGCAGTCTCTTTTGCTAATGCGATTGTGCTTTTTTGAGCCTCCACTATCTCTTCAACAGTAGCTACAGCACGTTTCTGGACAGCCACCACTTCTTCTGCGGATGCCACAGCACGCTTTTGCGCATCCACTTGGGCATTCACCGCTTGCAACTGCAGTTCGTATACGGAATTGAGAGACGCCATCTTCTGACCCACTTCCTCTACACTTGCCTTATAAGCCTTGGTATCTTCTGCTATATTTTGCATATCACCAGTCACTTTTGCATATGTTTGAGCTAAGGCAGTTGTTGCACTTGTATATGAATCCACTGCTACCTCTGCGGCTGACAATTTCTCACCTAATTTAACACCCGTTTGAGCCACTTTACCCAACTCACTGAACTGAGCCGCAGTCTTTGCTAGATCAGCAATGCCATCCTTAAGAGCCTTGAGATCTTCTTCCTTCAATGATGGTACCTTAGCCACACCTGCATTAGTTGCACCCGTTGCACTTCCTACTACAGGCGAATCAGCAGTGCCTGCACCTAGTAACGTAGGACGAGGTTGACGTGATTTCTCTTCCAATAACTCTGGCTTCGTTCCATACTCTAACAATTGCGGGAAAACATTTTCCCAATGGAATTCTGGGTGCGGACGCTCTAAAGCTCCGATTATAAACAAGAATGCTTCGGTAAACATACCTACCATCAGCACCTCGCTGGCACCCGGCCAGTGCAGAATTTTGAACAACGCACCGATAATTACAACAGAGGCGCCTACCGAATATACGATGTTTACAATGTTTTTTCCTTGGTAAGATTCATACCAATGCATGAACTTTGCACCAAAACCTTTTTTTGCGGTTTTTTCTCCTGTGGCCATAATTTTATCTTTTTTTTGTAAATTATTTCTTTAATTAATCACCAATATATGAACGAACACAACGGAATCCTATGTAAGGACGGCTTTCATACTGATACTCGTATGTACGCACACCACATTGCATAAAATAACTAATATCCTTCCAACTACCACCTTTCACTACTTTGCGTTTCAAAATATCAGGGTCGGCTTTACGAGCCATATAACTATAGTCTGGATTCAAATCATGAATATGCGTATTCGCTGCTGTTTGATATGCAGAATTTGTCCACTCGGATACATTTCCAGCCATATCAAACAAACCGAAATCATTCGGACGATATTGCGCAACCTTCATTGTAGTTGTACCCGTATCATCATTATATGCACCACGATATGGCTTGAAGTTAGCAAAGAAACATCCCTTGCCATCGCGTGCATAGTTACCACCCCAAGGATACATCGACAATTTACGACCACCGCGGGCTGCATACTCCCATTGCGCTTCAGTCGGCAAACGATAAGCATTTACCTCCGTATCTGAATATTGATTAAATAATTTGGTACGCCAGTTACAGAAAGCATGTGCTTGTTCCCATGTTACACCCACAACAGGATAATCAGCATATCCCGGATGTTTGAAATACATTTGTAACAATGGGTCATTATATGAGAACTGAAAATCACGAGCCCATACCAATGTATCTGGATAGATACAGATAATCTTCTCTGTCAGAAGATCTTTGGGCTCTTTGAGAGGACGATAAATGGTAGAATCCTTTATCTCACCACCCTCTTCTACCCAGAATGTATCTACACGAGCTGTAGCACCTTTAGGATAGGAACTTGTTGCCACATCAAATTTATTATGCTGAGGCAGAGCTTGGTCCATATTTACCCAACTATAACGATAGTGCAAATAATTGGCCTTAATCGTTCCGTCAGAATAATACATAGATGACAGTGCATCAATTACATCCTCCTCTTGACTACCCCAAGGAACTTTCTTTTGCCAATTAAGACGGAAATTTTCCTCATCAAAATCTTCATCCTTTGGTTGGATTGCATAATCAGTCATTCCTGCTGCCACAAGATTTGTCAAAGCAATAGAGTCACGCACCCAATTAACAAACTGATGATACTCGTTGTTGGTTATCTCGGTTTCATCCATCCAAAAGGCATCAACCGTCACCATAACTACATTATCCGGCTGTTCAAAAACAGCTGATTGGGTATTGGCGCCCATCATAAAGGAACCCTTCTTGATAAATAACATACCATAAGGATTTGCTTCCTTAAAAACACCTACTTTGCGAGCACCTACGAGTTCTCCGGCAGGCTTGTTACACCCAACCAATACTATCGCCAACGCGATTAATGGTAAAATTCTTGTTACTTTCATATTAATGATTAATCGATTAATTTTCGTTTGTTATATCCTTTGTACTACAAATATCTTATTGACTTGTACTTATTCGTCCGTTTGGGCTTTAATATATCAAAACTATACGCCAAATAGACTTCATGAGTGCCATAACTCTCCAAAAGCATCTTGTTTGTAGGCAGTTCACAACAATATCCCAATTGCAAGCCTGACACAATATCTACTCCCAACAAGACATTCACACTTCCTGCCACACGATATCCTACTCCCCAACGGTAACGATCCTTATAGTCACACATCAATGTCACATTCACATCCCAACTCACAAAATCACTCATTATCATCGCACTCGGAGTAAGCATCCAATCCTTATGATTCTTCAATCGGAAATGATATCCTCCCGTTACATACATCGTTCCTGCCAATGTCACATTCGAGTATTCATCCCATTCTACTGTAGGACGAAGTATATGACTATAACTTGCGCCTACCCACCAAGTGGATGTACTATAATACAATCCCACACCCATATCAAATTTCATTCCCGACTTACTACCAGCTGGTATTGCTTCATCATTAGATTCATGATAATCATCCCCCATTTCATCTAAATTAATAGAATCTCCCATAAATCCTACATTAACAAAGCCTAGATCAACACCAACACTCAAATATCCGTTACCAGCACGCTGACGATAGGCATATTGCGCATACAATGATTGCGTTGTAAACAAGCCATACTTGTCATTCAAGAACCGGACGCCAGCTCCGTGAGATGTTTTCCCAATCACAAAAGGAGATGTAAAAGAAAACCATGTCGTCATTGGAGCATTCGTTATATCAACAAACTGCATCCGATGAGCTCCTCCCACTCTCATCATATCCCCTTCACCTGCCGCCGCAGGATTATAAGAAGTCGGCATATATACATAATGTCCTATTTGAGGATCAAACTGCGCTCGCACACATACGATAGGCAGAAATCCTAACAAAAGAACAATACATCTTTTAAATACACGACCATTCATCAGTACTCCTCTTCATCAAAGAAGAAATCTTCATCTTGAGTAGGATAATCCGGCCAAATATCCAGAATGCTCTCGTATAATTCTTCGTCCTCGTCCTCCAACTCATGTAGATTTTCTATAACCTCTTCAGGAACACCTATACGATTCGCATAATCCAATAATTCATCTTTTGTCGCCGGCCATGGAGCATCCTCTAACTTCGAGGCCAATTCAAGTGTCCAGTACATATCTTTTGTTTAATAAATTTCGTTTTAAAATCACATCAAAACCGCACCTCATATAACGCCAAAAAAGCATCGCAAAAACACGACGACACATCCCAGCAGGGCATAGTTTTTCAAAATTATCGTGCAAAAGTAGTAAAAAGTTTCGAAATACACAAGTATTTTCTGCAATATTTTACATTTTTCGATATTTTTTTTACAAATATACGATTTTTATACATTTTTAGACACATTTATTTCAACCATACTTCTTCAGTTTCCCCTTTCACGAAACCTATGTATCGAGCGAGCACAAATAGATAATCACTCATTCTATTCACAAATACAAGCGAATCTTTTTTAACACCCAACACTATCATTTTTCGCTCCAAGCGACGACATATAGTACGGCAAATTTGACATACCGAGACCGAATGCCCACCAACAGGCAAAATAAATGCCCGTTGACGAGGTAAATGTGCTTGCATAGCATCAATCCACCCTTCTAACTGATACACATCGCTCATTTCGATCCATTCTCCAGACGCCAAACTCAACTCCGCTCCTAAGTTAAATAATTTATTTTGTAAAAAATGCAATTGTCGATCCGTTTCTTCTAATATTCCATCTTCGTTTCTCAAAGAAGCGCGTAATAGACCGACCCAACTATTCAACTCGTCTGAAGTACCATAAGTATCAATACGCACATCTGCTTTTGAAACACGCGTCCCATCTGCCAACGAAGTATAACCGTTGTCCCCTGTCTTAGTATAAATAGTCATGATTAGTAAAATTATATGTATATACGGTAATGTCGTTTAAGATAATGTTTATCCACATACAACAAGCCCACATGATACAAATCCATACTGGTTGTTACATATGCATGTTGCTTAAGTTCATCCCAAGCTCGTTTCATTTCTGGCGAATAATGAATATCGTCTATCACCACTACACCCTTTTCAGTTATTCTCGGTAGAAGATAACACACATACTCCATCGTCGCCTTATAGGTGTGATTTGCATCCACATATGCAACATCTATCCTCTCGCGCGCGTATTTATATAAGGTATCTTCTATACGGCCTTCTATACATTCTATATTTGCCAGCCGCAAAGCACTCCATTGTGAACGAGCCACATCAGCTATAGCAGAACTTCCTTCAAATGTCATCACATGATTATGGGAGTGGGCGGAGGCCATATACGCCGTCGTTATTCCTAAAGAAGTGCCCAACTCTAATATCTCCAATGGTCTTCCTTGAACCCTTCCCATATGAACAATTAATCGAAAAAGAGTTTCTTGCACCCGAGGACGCTCTAACTGAAAACGCGCTATATCGCATATCCTACGCTGAATCCGCAACCCATCCTGAGTGCCATTAGAGCCATAGTCAACCACATCTAGCATTCTATCGTCCAACAGCAAACTATCACGACGACGCTCTATATCCGCGAAACAATAATAACTGCTTTTATCACGCATCAAGAAATGGACAATATAAAATAGATAGGGTGAATGGATACTTTCCCCCGTAGTATTCCAGGCCGTTAACACATGGCGCAGATAATACAACACACGATATATTAGAGTACTCAACCGCATTTTTGCTGCAAAATTACACATTTTCTTGCATATTTCCAAAAAAAGATGTAATTTTGTGCCATGATTTTGAATTATATTTGGATTTCGCTCATTTTAATAGCCGTTTTGGTAGGATGTATCCAGGCTGTATGCTTTGGCAATATTGGGATTTTCTCTGAAATTCTTAACTCTACATTTGTAAATGCTAAAACAGGATTTGAATTATCCCTCGGCTTGGTTGGTGTCCTATCTTTATGGATGGGTATTATGAAAATAGGTGAACAGGCAGGTGCTATCAATACTATTGGAAGAGGAGTGGCGCCTTTCTTTAAACGAATCTTTCCCGGCATTCCCAAAGACCACCCTGTTTTTGGATCCATATTAATGAATATAGCTGCAAACATATTGGGGTTAGACAATGCTGCCACTCCTATGGGGCTTAAAGCGATGAGTGAATTACAGAAGATTAACATTGATAAGGAGAAAGCCTCCAATGCAATGATTATGTTTGTTGTACTCGGAGCAAGCGGTCTAACACTCATTCCTACAACCATCATGGCATATCGAGCCCAAATGGGAGCCGCCAACCCAGCAGATGTTTTTCTACCTATATTGATTGCTACATATATTGCCACTTTAGTAGGCTTATTATCCGTGTGCGTTGCACAACGCATCAAGTTACTGGACCCCATTGTACTAACCACACTTACCGTTATCACCGCACTCGTAGGATTGCTCATATGGGGAGCATCTTTATTGGACCCAAACACACTATCTGTTGTTTCTGCAGCGGTAGCAGCTATAATACTATTGTCTATTATTTGTTGGTTTATAATACAGGCTTTGGTAAAACGAATCAATGTGTACGATGCGTTTATTGATGGTGCGAAAGACGGATTTAAAACAGCAGTAGGGATTATTCCATATATCATTGCTATTTTGGTGGCTGTAGGAATGTTTCGGGCATGCGGAGCAATGGATTTAGTAGAACGAGGATTGGCATGGTGTTTCGATTTATGTAATCTCAACCCCGACATGGCAGGTGCTGTACCTACAGCATTGATGAAACCACTCAGTGGTAGTGGCGCAAGAGGACTTATGCTTGAAGCAATGACAACACATGGCGCAGATAGTCTTGTTGGTAGATTATGCTGTGTATTACAGGGAACAACAGACACTACCTTTTATGTACTAGCTGTTTATTTTGGAAGCATTAATATAAAGCATACTCGACATGCTGTGGCCTGTTGCCTACTCGCTGATTTGGCAGGAGCTATCGCTGCTTTCGTAATTACCCCTATCTTTTTTGGATAAAACTACAATATATGATTACTTTTTTAACAGATGACATACAAAAACCTCACATAGATGAGTTACGCATATGCAGATGGATACGAGCCATAGCTGCTCATTATGGGTTTACAGTAGGAAATATAAACTATATCTTTTGCTCTGATAAACGCGAGCTGGAGGTGAACCAGAAATTTCTCGGACATAATTACTATACCGATGTCATTACTTTTGACTATTCTTCACAAACAACAATAAATGGCGACATATTCATTTCTATTGATATGGTAATGTTAAATGCTCAAATGTTAGGATGTCCGTTCGAAGATGAACTTAGAAGAATTATCATCCATGGCATACTACATCTTACAGGACAAGCAGATAAGACACCAGAAGCAAAAAAAGAGATGACTGCCAAAGAAGAACATGCTCTTTCTATATGGACTTCTTATTAAATAGGCAACACATTTATATTTTTTGTGTCAGATGTTTCATTTATTTGGAACATCTGATTTTTTTGTACTTTTGCAATATTCACCATCCGTAATGACAAGACCTACAACCTACTCGGTCATTGCATAGAATCATTCTTATTGGATTACATTGGCTGTCCCGTGATGGTGTAGGCTTTATCACCACGCAAGATGATAATCTGTCCATCACGCAGAACTTTTGTACATTTAACACCTGTTACCACTTCTTCTACATTCGTGAATATCTCCTCTCCCAAGTGCAAACCCACCAAAATAGGTTCGTGGTCTGCATAGCGATACATCGTTGTATTGCCCTTGCTATACTCGTACGAAGTAGGAGTATCTGCGTTCATATGATAAGAAACGGCCTTGGTTACTTGCGATTCCATAGATGGAGAGCAATACGCATGATCTAAATAACCCACCAATTTATCATAGACATAACTATAGCCATTTGGATCGTATTTCATCAACAAATCCACATATCCTTCACCTTCAGTCAGCAATAGATTAGATGCCTCCATGGTATAAGCATTCAAATCTCCCATTACTAACACATCTGGGTCTATAGCCTCAGCTGACGATAATTTGGATATTAGTCTTTGCATATTCGTCTGACGCGTGCCATCTGTATTGTCCGTTCCTGTTTTGGCTTTAAAATGATTAATAGACACATTAAATCGTTCTCCTGTTGCCAGATGTTCAAAGCATTGTATTGCCTCGCGATAACGATACACACCTGATGTATAAGGCATTATATAACTACGATAAGGAGCTACTTTATCTTTTCTATAAATATAGCATACCATAATGGCGTCATATGTAGAAAAACCCGCGTTTACCCACTCATACACATTAGTTCCTGCTAACTCATTGAGCAATCGCACCATCTCTGTTGCAGCCAGTGGTCCCTGCTCCATCTCACAGATAGCATAGATATCCGCATTCAGATGATATAAACCTTTTGAGATCTTTTGCTTTTGATAACTGAGCGTTGTCTCATTGCTTGCACCTGCGTAGCCTCCTAATGTAACAAAGAAATTCTCTATATTTGTACCACAAACCACCACATTGGCATTCCCAAAATCAGGAAGTTGCGTAGGTAATTCATTGTAAATAATAGTAGGCGTATTGACTGCTTGTAATTTATTGGCTGCTGTCACTTGTGCTTTCAGTCCGCGGATGATAGTTCCTGGACGGCAACCACTCTTAAGCGTCACACCAGATAGAGTACATTCTGCTATTGCATTGGCTGCCATAGCATTCATATATCCTTTTGTGCCTTCATCACCATACTCCTCAGGACTACGCAAACGATGATAAGCCATGCGCTTATTATAGGTATCATGAATATAAAAATCATTGGTAAAAGTAAGTGTCTTTCCTACCCATCCAGACCATCCATTCGCAAAGTCTGTCTCAAAATCCACCACTGTCTTGGTGTAATCAATCTCTGGTTTCTCTACATCTTCTTCTGCAGGACTCACATGGCTGATATACCGACCATCAACCACCTCGTGTGTACCCCTATACAACTTATAAGACCCTTGCATTGTCAAGGTATCTCCTTCTACAATTCCCATAGAAGCAAACTGCTTCGACTGACCTGTAGAGGTTAATAAGCCATAGACATAAATACTACCCGTCTCATCTTCTAAGGTGAAATTGCCATAGGTCATATTCACAATATTACTCACCACTCCACATAAACGATAAGTAGTATTTTCCTCAGCACGCTCAATAAACTCTGCAATCGAAATATGCGTAACCGCGTACGAGGGCATCATAATGCCTATAATGGCGAATAGTAGGTATATCCTTTTCATTATTGTTTTTATTAGAGCAACAAGGGCGGTAGTCAGCCGCCCCTGTGCAAATATGTAATGCTATTCTTAGTCTTTGAATTTAGCACACAAGAACTCACGGTTCAAACGAGCTATATTAGCCAAACTTACGCTCTTTGGACACTCAGCAGCACATGCACCTGTATTAGTACAGTTACCAAATCCAAGTTCATCCATCTTAGCCACCATAGCTTTTGCGCGTTGAGCTGCTTCTACTTTACCTTGTGGAAGCAATGCCAATTGGCTTACTTTAGCAGCCACAAAGAGCATAGCAGAACCGTTCTTACAAGCTGCAGCACATGCGCCACAACCGATACAACTTGCAGCATCCATTGCCTCATCTGCTACTGGTTTTGGAATAGCAATAGCGTTGGCATCAGGTACACCACCTGTATTCACGCTCACGAATCCACCAGCTTGCATAATCTTGTCATATGCACCACGATCCACCATCAAGTCTTTGATTACAGGGAATGCGCGGCTACGCCATGGTTCAACAGTAATAGTCTCACCATCTTTGAACTTACGCATATGCAACTGGCAAGTGGTGATAGCGCTGTCTGGTCCGTGTGGGTGACCGTTTACATACATAGAGCACATACCACAAATACCCTCGCGACAATCGTGATCGTATGTCACTGGGTCTTTGTGCTCTGCAATGAGTTGCTCATTGAGAATATCAATCATCTCCAAGAATGAAGCACCTTGGAAGATATGCTTTAACTCATAGGTCTCGAAATGTCCTTGAGCTTTTGGGCCTGCTTGACGCCATACCCTTACTTTAATATCAATATATTGATCCATATTAATTTTCTTTAATCGGTTACACAGGATTAGTTCTTATAGTTACGAGTCTTACGCTCTGTGAATTCGTAGTCAAGTGGTTCCTTAATCAACTCTGGTTCGCTATCCTCACCAGTGTACTTCCAGCAACCTACATAACTGAACTTATCATCTTGACGCATTGCTTCACCTTCTGGAGTTTGGTATTCCTCACGGAAGTGACCACCACAACTCTCTTCACGATGGAGTGCATCCACTGCCATCAAACGACCGATCTCAATAAAGTCAGCCAAACGGAGAGCTTTCTCCAACTCGTTATTCAACTTATCTGCCTCGCCTGGGATATATACATTGCTCCAGAACTCTTTCTTGATAGCATCAATCTTAGCGATACCTTCTTTGAGTCCCTCTGCTGTACGACCCATACCTACGAAGTCCCACATCACAAGACCAAGCTCTTTGTGAATAGAATCCACTGAACGCTCACCCTTGATAGCCATCAAGCGATCAATCTTATCTTGGATAGCCTTCTCAGCCTCAGCAAACTCAGGCAGGTCAGTACTCATGCGTGGCACACCAATCTGGTCACTGAGGTAGTTCTGGATAGTATATGGTAATACAAAGTATCCATCAGCCAAACCTTGCATCAACGCCGATGCACCCAAACGGTTAGCACCGTGGTCAGAGAAGTTAGCCTCACCGATACAGAACAAACCTTTCACGCTGGTCTGCAACTCGTAGTCAACCCAGATACCACCCATTGTATAGTGGATAGCAGGGAAAATCATCATTGGGTCTTCGTATGGGTTCTCATCTACAATCTTCTCATACATCTGGAAGAGGTTACCATATTTCTGTGCAACCACATCCTTGCCCAGACGCTGAATAGCATCGCTAAAGTCAAGGAATACAGCGAGACCAGTATTGTTTACACCATAGCCCTTATCGCAACGCTCCTTAGCAGCACGTGATGCAACGTCACGGGGCACCAAGTTACCGAATGCGGGGTAACGACGCTCCAAGTAGTAGTCACGATCCTCCTCAGCGATGTCTGAAGGCATCTTTGTACCCTTGCGGATAGCCTCTACGTCCTCCATCTTCTTGGGAACCCAGATACGACCATCGTTACGCAAAGACTCTGACATAAGAGTCAACTTAGACTGCTGTGTACCGTGGATAGGAATACAAGTGGGGTGAATCTGTGTAAAGCAGGGGTTAGCGAAACCAGCACCCTTGCGGTAGCACTGGAATGCAGC
>JAEIGA010005781.1_pt1 | contig 18845 bp, 29 predicted proteins | sample 9270691 | NCBI WGS metagenome assembly JAEIGA01 (sample SAMN17057246, study PRJNA624740) | gut metagenome | biome: biome; isolation source: fecal sample | host: Bos grunniens | place: China: Xizang | collected 2019 | reverse complement strand
CCTGCCACCTTAATAGTCAAACGACTCGTATCGGTTGCTTCAGTAACTGCAGCATGTTTGACCACTCGTGCTATATTTATGCTATCTTCATCCATTCCTGTTGTATCGTATTGATCTGTATCAGGAATGAGTGCTTTATCTTTCATAAAGAGCAGCACCTTATCACGGTACCATTTAGCCCTATGAGGTAGCATTGCATCAATTTCGGCATCCACCTCTATTTTGTATTGGTCCCAAAGTAGTTCTAACACATGAGCGCAATATGCAATGACATACAACAATAGTCGCCAAATAGCTGTAGCACTATTAGAACTGAGCACATCAAGTGCTTTCATTTGTTGCTTCTCCTGAAGTAAGGAGTCGAAGATTGTTTGAGTAGAGCGAGCCATATTATGATACAATAAAATCTATTTCTATTCCCATGTATTCTATACCACCAAAAGGATTGAGTGCTTCCTGTTGGCTGGTGGTTGCCGTTGCAGGAAGAATGTTTTTTTCACGATATACCTCCAGTACATCCATATCGACATGTGTTCCTTGAGGTATTTCAAGTATTGAACCAGGTGTAAGTTGCTCCGTTAAGCAAAGACCATTAGATAGCGCAATAGGCAGTGCTTGGTCAGCATTGCCTGTAGTTTGAAGTGCTATATCTACGATTGATTGTCCTACCTTTATTTCCATTCTGCTTCAACATTAAGTGTGGTACCATTGATTTGCACTCTATCGACATTCATACCGTCTTGTGAGAATTGCTCTCGAATTTCACGGCTGAGCTCGTACATATCGAATGTTTCCAAATAGAGAGGTACTCCAACTCCCATTGTTGGATGTTGTTTCCACTCGCCTTTGTTGGTTTGCAATAGAAGAGTTTGAGCTTGCTTGAGGTTATGAGCAACCACAAAATCCCCATTCTCTACCATTGGTTCAAATGTATCATTCAAATGTATATCTTTCATCGTTTGAATAGCGTTTGATTAGTGTTTGAGAGAGTCATCCACAAAATCATTCAAATTGGGTTGTGGTGTTTGTGGATTGAATGATATTGCCAAGTTCGCACCATTACCAACCACTGGAGAAGATAGTAGTAATCCCATTAACATTTGCAAATCTGAATAGACCTTAGCCATCCATTCTACCATTTTATCAGCTTTCACCGAGCCAATGGTTCCACCATTAAAAACAAATCCCTCTTTATCCATCTCAAAAGTTTTGCCCTCAATACTTAGCTCAATAGATTCCACTTCAGAAGCATGAATGAGCATAAAGCTATCAGTTGCTTCTATCTGTACGCATAATGCTTGAGAACCAATCTTTGGAATAATAAACACACCTGTATTGCCTTTGGTGATGGACTGGAGGCGCACTCCATAAATCATCACACCGTCATTGTCTATGTCGCACGTACGGTCAGACTGGTTCACACCCTTCACCTCTGCCAATACGGTGACGGGGTTCCGTTTGAATGCCTCCCCCAGTTTATCACGTATATCTTGTTCAGTTGCCATAATGACGAATTTTAATTGTTCTGCGTCCACCTTGCTCATCAAAAGAACCATCAATCTCTTCTGCGAAATATGTTCCTGCACGCTCTGGAAAACGAGCGTCATCAAGTTCTATTTTGTCGCATTTGAACACATGTGGTTCTAAAAAACATTCTATATTGCCAGCGTAACCAGAATAATCAGACTCACCTTGTAGTTCGGTTGCTACCTTTCGCAAGTATTGAGCTGGTAATCCACTACGCGCTTTTATTTCCTTGACATTGCTGTATTTCTTGGATTCGCTTTTGGTCTTTTTAACTGTACCTGCAGCATCCTTTTCTACAACATTGATTTGAACACTTTCCGATTGTTGAATAGTCAAAGCATTTGCGTTGATCACATTCCAACCAACACGCAAACGCACAGAACCAGTAGAACGTTCGGGGTCTGCATAAATGAATTTTGAAACACCAGCATACAGATATTTTCCGTCAAAGAACACCTTACAACACAACTCCTTCTGCACCCATTCAAGAACCTTAAAAGCAGTTGCATTTTTGAACCAAACATTAGTCAGAGGAACATCGTCAATGCGTGGAGACAAAAGAATATCAGTGCCTTGAATTAAGTCGGTCAAAATTTGCTTTAGTGTTGTTTTTTGATATGATTTACTGAAGTACTTTTCTCGTAGTTGATTTGCATAACCTTCACACTCCAGAACCAAATTTTCGGTGTAGTTGATTCTATGTACAAATCCCTCAAATACGAGGGTATTCCTATTGTCATAGCCCAACGATACACGAACAAAATCACCTTTAGCAAAAGGAATACTATTCACTCGTTTCACTTTCGTTCCGCTGACAGAGGACATCACACCATCTTGTTGCACTGTTTTAGCTCCCTCTTTGCGCATATATGGCGATAGAGGTAAAACAATACTACAAGTATCAATAAAGTTTCCTGAGCTTGTTCGCCAGGACACCTTATTGGCTTTGATATTGGTATATGTACCAACCTGTATGTCGGAAGTCATGTGAAACATATTACTGAATGATTAGTGAATTGATATAGTCGCTTTCGCAAGTTAGTTGGAAAGGTCGCATGCGTAATGATTTGCCTTCAACTTCAGGAAACTCCAAATCTGTTATACATACATATCTGGTTGTGTCAAGAAACATATCACTCAACGCATTTTTAAGTAGGACATGGTTGGTGCTTTCAAAGAGCTGGCGAAGATTGTATATATCGTCATCAGGAAATGCTTTCCCTTGTGGGGCGATAAGAACGCCCTTAATGGTAAACACATAATCACCCACTTGAAACATTTCCTTAACCGTACCAATTCTCTCGCTGACGGCTGTACGAACGATTGTTTTTGAACCTTGCACACGAATTGTTGCACAAGGACAAGACACCGATATTTCCCCAGCTTTCAAAGTAATTGGCAAGAAAACATCACGTCCTTGCAACGACTCTTTCAAAGCCGAATCAAACCGAGTAGAACTCCATACAGGTTCAATCTTCTCAGGTATGTGATAAGGCTTTTGAAAATAGGTATTGTATATCTCTTCAAGATTGGTTACTACTTGCAACATATTACGCTGTGGTTGCACCTTGCACCAGTACACGGCTCAAGCATTCAAGGACTGCCTCCTGAATTTGAGCGGTTGACTCGCTTAGGTTGGTTGTACTAAATTGGATATTATCAAAGAACTTTTGAACATTGATAGTAATTTGTTTTGGTCCAGCACTTGCTACAGCTGCTGAAGTCGCTTTCCCTGATTGCGCATTGGCTTTTGTGTTTTTAGCTATCTCTGCGAGCTTGTCGGTCGTTTTGGTTGTCGCAATTGGATTGACTGCAGTAGGCACAACAGGCGCATTCGCACTCTTTTTATGAGTTCCACCTGGCATAGGTGAACCCTTAATCCAACGATATGCTTTTTCTATACCGTTGAGCAATGGCATCACAACATTGTCCCAAACCCATTTGAGACCATCGACCAAATAGCCAACACAATCGTATATTTTGCCAACCCAGAAGCCAATAGAAGAGAAAACATCTTTGAGCAATTCAGATTGACTTACAAACGAAACGAAATCACCGATAATTCCAGTTGCAACGTTCCAAATCTTTATCGCATAAGGATAGATGTGTTCGGCAATGACTATTCGAATAGGCTCTAAAAAGTCAGATAAACCATCAAGACTTTCACGTAATCTGGAAGTCATATCCTGAAGAGGACTAACAAATTGCATAATGATAGGCTTGAGGTTTTGCGCTTTTACTATTAGAGCATTGAATAATCCCACTGCTTTTTGCACCCCTGCACCAAGCGGTTCTGTGAGTTTTTCAATAAGCGGTAATAGCTTTGTTCCTAATTCCAACCCCATACGTGTTAGAGGTTGAAACGCATTGCCTATCTTAATTTTCACCTCGTCCCATGCCCCTGCAAGCTGTGCTTTCATACCAGCATCAGTCTGCGCAATAGTGGCAAGCATATTGTTATACCGACCACCTTCACTGGTTGCATCTTTGAATGCCTGTTGCACCATCTCAAAAGATATATTGCCTTTGCTCATTTCATCCTTGAGTGTAGCGATTGACTTGCCTGTTCGCTTCGACATCTGTTCGAGTGGGTTGAAACCTGCATTGATAAGTTGCAATAAATCCTGACCTTGAAGTTTACCAGCAGAACGCACTTGTGAAAATGCCAATGTGAGAGAATTGAGTTTTTCTGCATCACCCATTGAGACATCTCCAAGCATGCGCATATTCTCAAGTATCTCTGTGTCCTTGAATCCAAAACCAAGCATGGTTTGTGCGTTCTTGAATACTTCAGCACCGAGAACCGTATCCTTTTGCAAGTTCACAAGTTGCTGCGTTAGCTTACCGCCAGCTTCTTTGCTTCCTGTAAGCACATCAAACGACACCTGCAACTGCTGTCTGTCTAATGATGCTTGCATAGTAGAACCAATTGCAGAACCTACACTTTTAGCAACATTCATGACACCTTGTGCAGCACCTATGATGTTATTGAGATTAAAAGCACCTGCAACCATTTTGGAGAACAACGATGATGCTTTACCTGCTTTATTGGCATGATTGGTAACATTATCAAAGGAGTTGGCAATAGAACCAAGCGGTCCTGTTGCCATATCCTTAATCTTCATTGCATATTCTACAAATTGACTCATAATCCTTTGAAAGTGCCTCGTGAATACATTTTAATTGCGATACCTGTACGGTATGCAAGAGTATCAATCTCCCAAGTTTCGGCTTGTGGTCCGTAGTACATAAGGGCAAAACAAAGCATTTCTTCAAAATCATCTGTTTGTCCCTTATGTGCCTGTTCTACCACTTGCCAGAAGTGCTTTTTTTTAATTCGATAAGATTCTGCATCTCGACCATTGCGCTCATGAAGTAGTCTTCATCATTTCTGATTTCTTCATCACCTCCGAGCCATAATTGGTCTAATAACAATCTTGTTGCTTGCTCTGGTCCAGCTTTTGGATCAATGACCATACGTGTATAGTCAGAGAGTGCTTTTGCCGAAAGCGGAGCTAATACAGCAACTTTATCCTCAATTACGATGATATTGAGTTTACGCCCATTAAATTGCGCTTTGAGTTGCTCCAATTTCTCTTTGGAGAATTTCTCTTCTGCGATTTGGGCTACTGTTTTAATGGTTGTTTTGCTCATAATGAAATAGTGGATTTTTTGATGTCCAAACAAATGAATGGGAGTTGACATTCACGCTTTTTATCGCCTTGAGACAACGCATCAGTTGTCTCTGTAAACGACACTCCACGCGCTGAAATAAATGTGATAGGGTCAGCTGGTGTTTTCTTCAAAGAAACATCGATAGCGATTGCCTCATGTGGCACATGCAATAGATTGTCATAACCAGACAATGCTGCTGCTTGTTCGAGTTTATCCAACTCAAAACCCCACAATGTGATACTGCCCGAACACTTTTCGGGACCTTCTTGAATATCAATCGCAGTTTGACCAGCACCATATAGAGCCTCTTTCTCAACTTCTTTTTTGAGTTCCCATGCGGTGATACCTGTAATTGTACGACCGAAAAGTTTTACTTGTGCGTGTTGCCAAGCATACTCGCTTGAGCGGATGTGCATATTTGCCATAACAAATCAAAATTTTTGAATGATTAAAGTGATGCCGCCAATCCAAGTGAGACTTCAATCCATGTGGCATAACCCAATGGAAGCACTTTGACCTGAATGTTTACGGTAGAAGTATTGATTACATCTTGCTTAACAGGAACAACCACCTCGCAATCGCTGATTTGCTCACCCATATAGGTACGCAATGCTTGGTCAAGTGTGGTTTCAATATGTTTTGCATCGGCTGGTTCAATGCTGCCATCGCTTGTCATTTTCACACTCTCCTCAATGAATGGCAAATATGCCTGTGCTGCGATACGTTGCGCACGGTCTATGATACGACCATGTACGAGGATTCGGAAGTCATCGTTAGCACAAGTATTGTCACGACCGAAATAGTAACCAGCTGCACCTGGGCGAGTCATGAAAGTCAAGAACCCTGCATCGTGCAATGTTTCTAATCCAGCAAACTCCTCAAGTGGAGTAGCCCCGATATACATTTGTGTTGCGGTGAGCGCACCATTACTACCTGCACCTAATTTTACATGACTACCATATTTGGCAGCACGAGCCAAAGCCAAACCTACAGAAGCATGACCATCAGAATTAGTTCCACCCAATACAACACAAGCAAAGCCATTAGTTGCGGTGTTTGGATCAAAATCATTATCAGCTGTTTCATTAGCTATGATACCCTCAATTAGGAATCGCACAGGTGTATTGGCTTTTTGGAGTGCTTCTCCAGTTGCCTTCGCTATCGTAACAGCAGCTTTAACATCTTTGTCTAAAAATGCAGTGCCTGCATTATATCCAGAACTTGCTTCGCGAGCAACGGCAATCATAGTAATATCACCACCAGCGGCACGAATGAGTTTCATAACACCGTTTGCTTCTGTGGATTTTAGAGCTATCTCCATCGTAGTGCTCGAATCTGTTCCCATTACATAAAGCAACTTGGTGCCACCCAATTCTGTATAATACTCGTCCAACAAAGCATGCGCAAAAGGTTCTGCTTGTTGGGTGATTCCTGCTTTTTCTGCGTCTGCCAAGCTATACACTTTCAACACCTTCGCTACGAGCGATGAGGTTTTGACTGTTACAATCAAACCAGGCACGCAATCAGCAGCACTGATTTCTTTCAATAGGTTGCCGTTCGTTACATTGACATTTACTCCAGGAAATGGCATAGTCTTATTGTTGTTTTACGAAGGTGAGCAGAGCATCCTTCAAGGTTTCTTTTTTCATATCTTCAGCCACGATTCCAAATTCTGCTACTTTGGATTTCAATTGGCTATATGTCATTGCCCCAATCTCTTCTACAGTGAGTGAATGAGACGTATTTTGATTCTCTGTATTTAAGGACTCAATATTGTTTCGTCTGATTGCTTTCACTGCACCAGTTCCGTAACTCATGGCAGCTGATTCAGACAAAAACAACGTGTCGCCTGCGATGTAAACCACATCCGCATTAGTATAGCGTGAAAAATGGTTTTTCACTTTCTGATATAAGTTTTGCATACTCTGTAGATGATAAAGATTAGTATTACTATTGTTACTATTGTGACGACGATTTCGCCAAGTACAAGACAAAAAGTCTCCCATTTTGACAATGGTATTGCTATGGGTACCTCAATCGTCTTTTTCTCTTCTCGCAATTCTCTAATTGTACGGTCTCGTACTTCTATTTCTGCCACCAATGAATCTTCTTTGCATTGGAAGTCTAAGATAATGCCATCATTGGTGGGTGTTGCTTGAAAAGAGGCTTGTATGCGTGAACCATTAACAGAGTCCAATGCTGTAATGAGTAGTTGATTATTCTCATCACACTGCGCCAATGCTCGAATAAGAGCAGAGTCAGGCTCTGCAACTTTATATTCGGATATGCGTGGCTCTTCTGTTATTTCTCGTGTAACATTGATGTCTGAAGTGATTATTGGCTTTGGAGTACTACACCCCAAAAACAATAGTACTATTAGGATCCAATAAATACATTTCATTGTGGGTCTTGTTTTAAGTCTTCAACAACTCCCATTTTAAGGAGTCGAAGTTCGCGAATACAGCCAACGAGGTCTATGCCTACTGCAAGTGCTCCAATTGACAACAATAGTCCTGCACCAACGAGAACAGAGTTATGGATTTCTCCCATAGGTGGAGCAAAGAAGCCACACATCATGAGTATAAATCCAAGCACCAAGCAGGCATAAAAACGGATTTCACGTCGGTTGTCTTTTCTTGTTTGTTCTGTGTTCATGATTATAGTGTTTGTTTCCATTGTTCAACATCGAAGCATGGGCAAGCCTTGTTAGCATAGTGCTTGTGTCCGTGTATATTTTCCAAAGGAATATGATAGAGTTGCTGAAGTTGCTGCACAAGTTGTTTCAGTGCGGCATTTTGCGCCTCTGTCCTGGTGTCTTTTGGTGTCTTCCCATTTTTCGACAATCCACCAATATAGCACACCCCAATGCTGAAACGGTTGTGATTTGTACAGTGCGCTCCAGCGAGCTCTATCGGTCTTCCTTGTTGAATTGTGCCGTCAAGAAGAATGACAAAATGATAACCTATATCTCTCCAGCCATTCCCCTTTGGTTTGGGTGCAGTATGCCAACGGCGTATATCTTCAGCAGTAACAGCACGACCTTCAGGTGTAGCTGAACAGTGGATAAGTATTTCGTCAATTCTTCTCATACGACAGCATTATATACAATTAGGCAACTGTTCCCTCTACAATGGCAGCAACGCCAGCCCAGTCTGCACGACGACAGCGACCACCTGCCTTCACAAGAGCACTGAATACATCACCATAATACAATGGGTTTGCAAGGTCTTGGAATGGGAGAATATCGCCAAGAGCTTTTCCTACACAATCTTTTTGCCATGCAATACCACCAATACAATCAGTAGCATTGAGTGCTGTGCCTGGTGCAATAGGTACACCTGCAGATGTGAAGCACGCCACGCTACTACGTTCGATGATATTAAAACCACACAACTTGCCAACAACACCTTCAGCCAAGTTTGCTGTACCTTGATATGCTGCCATTTGATTGTCCGACAAAGACTCAATGAGTTCTTGATACATATTGCTTTCAAGCATCAAGTAACGGTCTTTTTTACTTACATTAGCTTTGTTGAACTTCAAAGCAATGGCTTGCACATCTTTGTATGTGAGTTTTTTACGATTACCAGTTTGGCCATCTTCAATGGTTGCACGACTTGCGCCTGATGTGAATACTACATTTTTTGCAGGAATCACATCTGAAGTTTTGCCATCGGTTTTGTAGCCAGTAAGCCAACTATGAATCATATCATCACCAACTGCCTCCATCAAGGTTTCTACGTGGTCATTAAGAACGGAATCTTGCTTGTCAAAGCTGACTTCGTTCTCTTCATGCCAAGAGACATGTGTAGGGTCGGTTGAAAAGACATTCAAAGCATAGGTTACAAACGAATCTTCACGTTTGACTGCGGTTGCTGGGAATGTTTTACGGTTTTTCACTGTCGTAGGTGACGCCCCTGATTGTGGAATGTGAACAACAGAGCCACCAAGAACTTTGGTAGATTCATCTACTGCGAACGCCAAGAATGGGTTCATTCTACGCAATTTTTCGATGATGTAGTCAGCGAAAATTTGCACTGGAATTTTGGAAATTGTATTTGACATAGTTCAAAAAAAAATGAATTGGTTTAACTTCTTTTTTATTCTCCGATATATTCCTTGCGGAGTTTCTCATAATGATCTGGGAATTTACTTTTCACCATTTCAAGTTTATTCTCATCATACAACTCTTTGTACGATTTGCCTGCAATATCTTGTGGCAATTCTACTTGAAGTTGGCTTGTGATAGTTGTCTGTACTGGCATTGTAGCTACAAGTGCATTCAGACCAGCAGAATTGCCCTTATAGTCAGCTTTCAATTTATCTGCCATTGCGGGGTTCATTTTGTGATCATCCAATGCTTTTGAAATAATAGTTTGGATTTTTTCCTCTTCTACTGATTCCTTTAGCGACTTCATTTGACCTCGGAGGTCCTCAAGTTCCTGTTCAGCGGCTTCGCATCGTTGTGCTTTTGCTACCAAATCACGAATGACCTCTGCAACTTGCTCTGGAGAACTGTCAGCAGCAAGATTTTGAAGCCCTGCATCGAGCAGAACTTCTACTTCAATCGTTGTTTTGTTCATAAAATTTGAAATTAAATTTGCGGAAAGGTCGTGGAGAACAGAATCATCCTCCGCGAATAATTGTGCCACAGCATTATAATTGCCTGGTATGTCAACAATAGAACACTCGCGAGGAAACCATTTTGTGACGGTAGGACCAGTTTGTCCTTCCAACTTCATATTTGGTTCATCGCTCCACTCCAAAGCTACAATATGCCCCACTGACGCTGCTGCATAGAAACCATCTTGAATCTGATTAACCAACTCAGGAAATTGCTCATCATTCACAACTGGCTTTCCATAGAGAGCTCCATTGCGCACGACAAGATCCTCCCACTTCACTGCGACACCTCGTTCACGGTCGTGCATGAGATAGCCAATAGCTGGCTTAAAACGTTCCAGTTGCAATCCAGTAGTCAACAGACGATAACCATAGCAGTTTACAGAATCATCCGAAAGTAAAAACTCTTTTTCAATTTTCGTCATTTGAATATTGTTTGAATGTTGTTTGGGTGTGCTTTTATTTTATCTTTTCTACGCGAGAACGACGCTGATCAGCTCGCTTGTTGTTGCGTACACGTACATACAAGTGTACATCCTTAATGAATACAAAACGCCAAAAGTTTCTCCACCAAAGTACGCCATCCAAGCGTCTTTTTTCGTTCCAATGGTGATGTTTGAAAAAATCTTTGTCCTTTGCAAAAAAGAGATACCAATTGCCATCACCGATACCTAATTGAACCCCATCTTCTTTGCGAAATTCGTTTGTAAGCATGACTGTTTTTTTACTGCGTGAAACTTAAATCGGGTGCAAAATTACAACCTTTTAGTAGCCACTCCTAATAGTATTGCCAATCTGACCGTGATATTTGAAAAAAGACTACTTAAGCAGTAATTTTGCACCCGATTTTAATTTTTCAAGCGCATGGAAAAGAACGACAACAAACGACAAATCGCCCGAACTTTGTTTGTTCAAGGCGGTATGACTCAAAAAGAAATTGCCTCAAAATTAGAGGTAACAGAACAGACTATCTCTCGGTGGGCGAAAAAAGACCATTGGGACGAACTAAAGAAAAATGTGATGTCAGGTAAGCAAGAGATTTTGCGAAGCCTATACACCGAACTTCAAAAACTACAAACTATCATTGAAGAGAACGGTGGTGTTGCTGATTCTAAACAGGCAGACATCCGTCGCAAATTGATTACTGATATTCGTCAGCTTGAAACTCGCTACTCAGTCAGTCAAACAGTGCAAATTGGTATGGACTTTTGCGAGTTCCTCAAGGAAATTGATTTTGATTTAGCTGGCAAAATCAGCCGATATTTTCAATCATTTATTGACGAACAAATTGAGAAACAGAAATGGCAAAAAGAATAGGAATCGCCAGCGATAGGGAATACCTTGAGTTGTTTCGTCAATATTGCGATAATTTCAAGAACTCTACACCTATCAATACTCAAGAAACATCGGCGCAACGATTGCGCCGTGTGGCAATGCTCGAAGCCAATCCAGAAGAGTGGTTTAAGTATTACTTTCCAAACTATTGTAGTTCAGAACCTGCAAAGTTTCACAAAACTGCTACAAAACGTCTGCTATCACATCCCGAATGGTTTGAGATTCGTGCTTGGTCGCGTGAGTTGGCAAAGACTGCACGCGCTATGATGGAGAGTTGTTATTTGGCTCTTACAGGTAAAAACAGAAACTTCCTTGTTGTTTCCAATAGTCACGACAATGCAGTGCTTCTATTAGCTCCATTCAAAGCATTTTTTGAATCAAATCAACGTGTAACCCAGGATTACGGTGCACAAATGAATATTGGTTCATGGACTGCTGACAAATTCGTGTGTAAGAATGGTTGTTCATTCCGAGCTCTTGGTTGGGGTGAATCTCCTCGTGGTACACGTAATGCCGAAAAACGTCCCGACTTCATTCTCATCGACGACTTCGATACCGACGAGGAATGCCGTAATGAGGACATAATGAAAAAGAAAATCGCATGGATGGAACAAGCCCTAATCCCTACGCGTTCTATTTCAAATCCTACTCGTATTCTTATCAATGGCAACATCATCAGCGACAACTGTATGGTCAAAATCATTGGCGAGAGTGATATTTGCGACAAATTCGATATCATAAATATTCGTGATAAAAACGGAAAATCTTCCTGGCCCGAAAAGAATAGCGAGGAAGACATCGACCGTGTGCTTTCCACCATTAGTTATGCTTCTGTTCAAAAGGAATATTTCAACAATCCTATGGACGGTGGAACGGTATTCAAGGAACTTAAAGAGGGTAAAATACCATCTTTGCGCCAATGTATGAGTATCATCTATGCCGACCCTGCTACGTCAAATAAAGACCGCACAAGTGGCTCATATAAGGCAATAGGTTGTATCTTGTATAAAGACCGAACATTTTACATTGCACGTGCAAAGGTGGATACTATGAGTACCACTCATTTTGTTGAGGCTCTCTATGATATGTACGACTGGGCTCGCTATCATGGTGCTGAGAATATACAAGTACACATTGAGAACAATAGTCTCCAAGATCCATTCTACGAACAAGCTATGTTGCCTGTCATATACGAGGTTGGAAAGGCTCGCAATGTATTCCTTCCAATCATTCCAGATACTCGTAAAAAAGGCGAAAAATACACGCGTATCGAGGGACTTTTGGAACCTATACATCGTGCTGGTTTTCTCGTGTTCAATGAAGCGGAACACGACGACCCTGATATGAAGACACTCCGCACGCAGTTCATAAACTTTTCGCCAAAGCAAAAGCGCATCGATGGACCCGATATGGTGGAAGGTGGTGTGTATATTCTCAAACAGAGAGTAGCAACAGAAGCCAGTCAAGGAATAATTCAAATCAAACGCCAAAATTCTAAAAAGATATGATAATCACTATTCAAGAACTTCAACAAACTGAACTCTATCCTGAGGTGATAGATGCCATTTCTCGCTCTTCTGAAGATGCGGTAAACTTGCAAATTATGGCAGCTGAATCATTTTGTAAATCCTATTTATTCAAATATGATTTATTAGCTGCTTTTGGCAATGAAACCACACCTCCAAGCGTGGATTCTCCAATGCTTAAGAAGATTGTCAAAACCATTGCTGCATATTACCTGCTACGTATGGCAAACCCTAACTTCAATCTTGAGTTATATCAAATCGAATATGAAGCCGTTGTGAAATTGCTTGAGGATATCAGAGACGGCAATAACAATATTACTGAACTTCCATATAAAACTGACAATCCCGCTACTCCAGAGATTGAAGGGGAATTGAATACCTCATGGAGTTCTAATCCTAAACGCAAAAATCATTTCTAACTATGGCACACAAGAAAAACAAACCAGGTGTAAATAAGGAGACGCCAAAAGTGGACAATCTTATTGTTACGGAGATTGTCAATGTGTCGCACAACCGAAACCGTAAAGATGTAGGCACTTTGAAGACCGCCATTGAGCGAGCGGAGTCTGTTACTGTTCCAAACAGGTATCGTCTATATGACCTCTATCACGATGTTGTAACTATCGACGGACACTTGTCTGGATTACTTGACAAACGCACAAAATCAGTTACCAACAAGGGGCTCACATTCCACGATAAAAGCGGTAAAAAGGTAGATGAGTTAGACTCTTTAATCAACTCACCTCAGTTTGAGCGTTTTGTGGAAATCTGTATGGAGACACTCTATTGGGGTACGTCTGCAATAGAGTTTATTATTGGTCAAGATTTCCGTTTCGAGGAGATAGATCGCCGACACATTCGCCCTGAAACGCAGGAGATTGCAACTAATATGTTTGATAGCAAAGGCATCTCTATTGAGAACTTGCCACAAGTGATGATGTTAGGTAAAAAGAATGACCTTGGTAAGTTATTACAATGCTCCATGTATGCGCTCTATAAACGCAGTGGATTTGGTGATTTTGCTCAATATGTAGAAATCTTTGGTCAGCCTGTGCGCGTAGTCAAATATGACGCATACGACACTGAGACACAAAAGAAACTACGTCAAACTCTTGAAGAGTCAGGTTCGTCATTAACTATCATGATTCCTAAGCAAGCCGAATTTGAAATGCTCGACGGAAAAACAAGCAACGGTAATGGTGAACTACAAAAATCTCTAATCGAAGTTTGTAACCAAGAGATGTCTATTGCAATACTTGGCAACTCTGAAACAACTACCTCAAGCAATTCGTCTGGCTATGCACAAGCTGCCGTTCATCAATCTCAACAATTAGAAATCACTCAATCAGATTTGCGCTACATCTGCAATATCTTGAACAGCGAACAATTCTTGAATGTATTAGCCTCTTATGGCTACAATGTGCTGGGTGGAGCTTTCTGCTTTGATGAGGAGATTGATCTTCAGAAGTTGAAATCTCGCCTTGATATTGACATCCAACTTGCCAACAAAGTGCCTATTGCTGACGATTATTGGTACGAGACTTATGGCATACCAAAGCCCGACAACTACGACCAACTCAAGCAGGAACAAGAGGAACGCCGTCAGGCTGTGTTAGAGAGCATCAAACAGAACGGAAAGGAGAATGACAAGGAAGAGGACAAAAACGAGCGCAAAGAGGAGAAAAACGCCACTAAAAAGCAAAGTAAACTCTTTGACCAGTTAGCGGATTTTTTCGGATTCGCCCCTTAATCGGGGGCGACGATATAGATACCGAATATGGAATTAACGACCTGCCTCCATTGGTCGAAGGTGATGTTAGTTTGAGTGTAGAGGGTATTGCTCGTGCGTTGGTGAATATATACAAAGGAAATGTGGATATTGATCACGAAGTAGAAGAGAATCTATTTCAAGAGACACGTCAAATCTTCAACGAGGCAATCACAGAGGGCTATGCTAATGCTACAGAAAAGGACATACCTTTGCCTAATGACACCTTCAATAACTCATTCCAAAATAGTGCGGATGTGTTTTCTGCTTTTCGCGTACACCGTATGCAACAAGATATAGCAGCACAAATGATAGGCGATGACGGACAACTAAAACCATTTTCGAAGTTTGTCAAAGATGTGTCGCCCTATATTGAGCACCGCAATCGTGCCTGGTTACGTACTGAATACAATACCGCCATACTTCGAGCTCAAAACGCTGCTGAATGGAAAATGTTTGAAGCGGAAAAAGATGTTTATCCGAACCTTGAATGGATAGAATCTACCTCTCCTAATCCTGGTGCAGACCATAGAGTATTTTGGGGAACAGTACGACCAGTGGATGACCCATTTTGGAACGAACACAAACCTGGCGACCGCTGGAACTGCAAATGTGAGCTTCAGCAAAGCGATAGCAATGTAACAGCTACACCTACAAGCGACGGCAAGTCTGACCCTGCACGAGGGTTAGAGAGTAACCCTGCCAAGAGTGAAGAACTATTCTCTGACAAACACCCATATTATCCAAAGAGTTGCGTGTCGTGTCCATTTGCTGGCAACAAACTCATGGCACTTGCTATGGATTTGGCAGGGCGAAAGAATTGTAATAGATGTGGAAAGGTTAGTAAGAGTGTAGAGCGATCAAGACGAAATATTGAAAAAAGGGCACAGAAAGAATCTTTCTCAAAAAAGAATAACCCGAAAGAGTTTTATATTGAACAAGCAAAACTTCTTGAGTATCTTCGTAAAAAAGGGAAATACATACGTAATAGCAGAAAACTATATACAAGTCATTTGTATTTTGGGAGACATGATTTTAAGAACATTAAAGGGCATTGCTTTAATGGTTTAGAATTAGAGGTAGCTCAACATCTACATTCATTACTTCCAAAAATAAAAAATGGAAAATACCTTCCTATCGATATGAGTAGGCGAAATTATAGACGAAAAATGAAAGACGGAATGTTGAACTTTACAGCCTATGATATAGAGTATAAAGGTACAAGTTTTGTATTGAAATGTCAAGTTCGCCGTGATGGCTCAAATGTTTGCGAATACCCATATAGTGTAAAACAAAAAGAGTGAATAAAGTGGAACGGTCGGGAAGCCTCCCGTGTGTTCGAACACTCTATCACTCTTTTCTGACCGCAAAAGTACTACAAATTTTTCAAACGACAAAATTTTTATCAAAAAAAATGCAATATGACCCCAGAACAGTTCAAAAAACTGCTTAAAACAAAGCAAAGGCAGATAAATCAGGCGTATAATCGGGCTTTGCCTGTCAAGGTTGGCACTGAAGCTGTGAAGTTCGTTCGGGAGAATTTTCGCCAAGAGGGTTTCGTTGATTCAAAGCTGGAGAAGTGGAAACCTGCCAAACGCAAATCAGACCCAAAACACCCTGATAGAGCATACGGCACATTACTCTCAAGGCGTAACCACTTGTACAAATCTGTAAACAAACGCGCCTCGCCAGGCAAAGCAGTTGTATATACCTATGTGCCATACGCAGCAGCTCACAACGAAGGAACTAACAATGCAGGTCGTGGTCGTAAGACACGCATACCGAAACGACAATTCATTGGCGAATCAAAGGTGTTGAACGAACGCGCAAGGGGTGTGATTACCCAAGAACTCAAAAAGATTTTGAACGATTAACAAACTCCATTCAAACACTATTCAAATATGATTCATTCTGTATTCTCTAAACTTCTACTTGACTTGATGAACCAAGTTGATAGTACACTAAAAGAGGTTCGCATGGTGGACCGATATTTAGGACAAGACCAAACTAATGTTCGCCCTGCGATTTTGTGTCCTGCCGTGTTGATAGATATTGAGAGCGAACAGTATCAAGATATAGGTTGCGGTTCGCAGTATGTAGAACCCGCTACAATCACCGTTCGCCTCTGTGTGGATAATTACTCATCTTCAAGTTCAAAAGCCCCACAGAACGCACGAGAACAGTCCATGAAAGATTTTGAATTGGAGAAAAGATTAGTAGATTGCATACATGGCTGGACTCCTGATGATGGTTACTGCACATCACTGGTACGAACGGAAGCAAGTAGCGAGAATCGCAACGACATTGGTCTGCGTATTCGTACTATTACGTTCACTACCTCGTTTGAAGACATAAATCTATAAAACAACAACCCCCGACCTCAATAGTCGGGGGTTGCTTTATTTTGCACTTTTCGTGTACTCATATTCTTTGGGCTTTATAGATTGAACTCTGTCTTTTAGCCATTCATTTGTGCGATGCAATCCAACTCCAATCAAGTAGCAAATGACTGTAACAATGAAAAACAATAGACGGAATAGAACGCTAATTCCCCAAAGTAACCACCAACCAGCGGCGGCAAAGAATAAAGCTATTTTTGATTTGTACTGTTTCATTTTTTTAGAAATTCAGTTGTGTCAAACAATGTAGGTTCGTTATCAGTGGTGTTCGGTGTGTTTTCAATAAGACTCAACATGCGAAAAAAGGTTCGTTCGCTTATACCCAACACTGGTCTTATCTTATTACGATAGACCCACAATTTGCACCTGTCTTGCCGACCAGGTTCATAGTGCTCATTGAGTATTCTTTGAATTATTTGCGCTTTTTTCGCTGTTGACTTGTACATATCAGAAGTTTTTAGTACCTTTGCACCCAGTTTCGTTGTGGGCTCGTGTATCTTCTGATATGCGAGTCTTTTTTTATTATATAGAACCGTGATATGGCTCTATTTTGGTAACAATTTCACGAATCTTACGCACGCGACCTGAACCTTCGCAAGTCTCACAGCGTTCTCCTGTTGTAGGGTCAATGCCGCGCCCTTTACAGCCACGGCATAACTCTATCATTTCTACTCTTGTTGGTACTTCCTTTTTCATAACTTTACCATTCACAATCGGTCATATTAGTACTTACTGTTAGCCACTCGTTTTGTTCTCCCTTGATTTCCACCTTAACAAATTGTTTGCTCTTGGTAGGACTGTATGCGTCACTGATAATACGCATGCCTTCAATGAAAGTCTCGTTCTTGCTATCGTTCGCCATGCGTTGTAAGCGTAGCACGTTCTGTGCTTTGAGTTGTCCGCCTTTGCCTCGTTCGCTGAGTAGTACCTTAACCATATCAGCCAGTGTTTGACCGTTCTCGTCGGTGGCAAGACTGGAGATGTACTCTTCAACCATTTTCACACCTTCGGTGTAGGTATCGAGGTAGTTGTCGTTAGTATGGTAGCCGATAGTGACGCGCTTGGTGCCTTCTTGGTTGGTAAAGGTGTTGGTTACGCGGTCGCTCTTGAGCCACTTTTGACCATTGTACAACTCGTTCTTGAGTTCAATCACGGTGTCAAAATCACTGAAGATTTGCTTCTTGGCAATGGTCATCTTGATGTTTAATGCACCAACGCTTTCTACTGCTTTTTCTATGGTCTCGTCCACCAAATTTTTGTAGTGAGCTTCTTGCTCTTCTTTTGCTCGTTTTGCAAACTCTTTTTCTTTGCTCTTGAATGCCTCGCGAGCCAATTGCTCCTTCTCTTCTGGAGACAATTTGTCAAAATTAAATTCTGCCATTGTTGTGTTGTTTTATAGGATTATTATTTAGCTTGAGGTGCGCTCATATTGCGAGCGGTTCTCATGTCTTTTGTTTGTATTAGAAACGCATTGTACAGGCTATTAAGGCGTGCCAATGTGATTTTATTGAAACTTGTGCCACCTGTAGCTCGTTCGGCAATGCCTTTCAGATAGTCGGTATCCTCTCGTGTGCCTTTGAGGTGTGCCCAGTCTTTTAGTATTCTCAGTAGTCGCTTGCGTGCTGCGTCGCGTGGGTCGTCTTTTTGTAGTGCATCACATAGCTCTTTCAACTGTTCTGCGCTCAGTTCTGTACTACTGGTTACTCCGTATTGCGAGAGGAGTATTGACTTTGTGGCACTATCAATTCCAAGACTATTCAATAGTGAGTGCCAACGCTTGATGAGGTGCTTCTTGTCGTCCATAGTAATTATTTTTCGATCATGGTTACTGTTTTTTGTCTCTCTTCGTCTGTCATAAGGTGATATTCGGGCCATATATCAAACACCGCTCTACCTGAATATCGACTGGTAATGTGATTGTAAAAGTCATCTACATACATCTTGATGTCGCTCTTGTAACGCAAACTATTTGCTAATGCTCCCAGTGGTTGG
>JAEIGA010005780.1_pt1 | contig 18848 bp, 15 predicted proteins | sample 9270691 | NCBI WGS metagenome assembly JAEIGA01 (sample SAMN17057246, study PRJNA624740) | gut metagenome | biome: biome; isolation source: fecal sample | host: Bos grunniens | place: China: Xizang | collected 2019 | reverse complement strand
GGTTAACGCTTTACGTAAAGCTCGTAAAGATTACCGTGGTACAGGCAAACCCGATATGTTTATCACAACTGATATGCTCAGCACAATGATCCTCGCAAGAGATCGTAACGGTCGTCGTATCTATGCTACAGAAACAGAACTCGCAGCAGCTCTTGGCGTTGGTAACATCTACGAAGTTACTCAGATGGAAGATAAAGTACGTACCGACAAAGACGGTAAGAAACACAAATTGCTTGCTATCTGCGTAAACATGGCTGACTACGGTTATGGCGCTTCTAAGGGTGGCGACATTACGCACTTCACAGACTTCGATATCAAGTTCAACCAGCTTCAGTCTCTCTTAGAGACACGTAAATCTGGTCAGCTTACACGTATCAAATCTGCGATTGTTATCGAAGAACTTGTAGAAGAAGCTGCTGGCTAATAATCGAAAGGAAAATTCAAAATGGCAAGATTCTACGGAGCCGTAGGTTATAGCATAAGTAAAGAAACCGAGCCCGGTATATGGACTAATGAAATTACAGAGCATAATCACTACGGTAATACTATACGAAATAACTCTCGATGGACAAAAGGTGATTCGGTTAATGATGATCTGACTGTCGATTGTCAAATAAGTATCCTGGCCGACGAATTTGCCTACACAAATTTCCGATCAATTAAATATGTCGAATATATGGGCGTTAGGTGGAGCGTTAAAAGCGTTGAGCCGAAGCGCCCTCGACTTATTTTAACGTTAGGGGGCGAGTACAATGGCCAGTAAACCGGATATACAGGAGTTTTTCGAGACTCTTCTCGGAACTCGCAATGTATATTTTCGACCCCCACCGTCAGTAAGCATGCACTACCCATGTATTAGATACGATATCAAAGACATAACCGGATTGCGTGCTGATGACACTCTTTATACGAAATTTAAATCGTATGAAGTAACTTTGATTGACCCTAATATTAAAAGCGAATTTGTTGATAAACTAGTGGTTTTACCTCATTGTCGCTTTGACCGATGGTATGCAATAGACGGGTTAAATCATTTTGTATTCACATTATATTATTAATAAAAGGAGGACTATATATGTCTAAACTTGTATGGGACAAGACTGGTGAACGTTTTTACGAAACCGGTGTCAAAAATGGTGTATTGTATATTCCCACAGCAGGTGTTTATAACAAAGGCGTAGCTTGGAATGGTCTTACCGCTGTTACAGAGAGCCCCTCTGGTGCAGAGGCAACACCTCTTTATGCAGACGACATTAAATACCTCAATCTTCTTTCTGCTGAAGAATTCGGCGGTACTATCGAGGCTTATACATATCCTGATGAATTCATGGAATGCGATGGTTCGGCAGCACTCGCTACAGGTGTTTATATTGGTCAGCAGAAACGTTCAACATTCGGTCTTTGTTACAGAACAGTACTTGGTAACGATATTGACAACAACGATTACGGTTATAAGCTTCATCTCGTATATGGTGCTTTGGCTGCTCCTTCCGAGAAAGGATATTCATCTATCAATGATGATCCCGAAGCTATTACTCTTTCCTGGGAATTCACAACAACTCCCGTAACAGTAGCTGGACATAAACCCACAGCTTCTATCACTATTGATTCAACTAAAGTTGACGCTGAGAAGCTTGCAGCTCTTGAAGCTATTCTTTATGGTAGCGAAACAGAGGAAGCTCGCCTTCCCCTCCCTGATGAAATTGCAACTCTTATGGGCGAAGCAGCAGGTTAATCAATACTGTAACTAATTATATTTGTAGCAACAAGGGATCGTATTCAGTTAGGCTGGCGGTCCCTCTTTTTTTTAGACGAAAGGAGATAATAAATTATGTTTAAAAAGACAATTGAATTTAAAGATTATGACGGAACAGACAAAACAAAAGATTGTTGGTTTCATCTTAAGAAAACTGAAATTCTTGAGATCGCTATGGATTTACCCGAGGATCTTACCGAAGATATCGTAGATGAACAGGGCAATGCGATCGAAGAAGATATCGGTCATAAAATATATGAGGCTCTTGGTAAAAAGGGCGTCATGAAATTCATCAAAGATTTGATACTTAAATCCTACGGTGTCAGATCCCGTGACGGAAAAACGTTCGAAAAGAGCGATGAAATCACATATAAATTTTCACAGACTCTTGCGTTCGAAAAGTTATACTTTGACATGATAACTAAGGACGATGTATTCGTGGAATTCGTTAATGCCGTTATTCCCACTACTTTCGACGAGAACGTACCTGTGACACAAGAATGAAAATAATAAGGAGGCGAGAATGAATGCTTAAGATTACTATTCCGGATCGTGAATTCTACGATGAAGAGATAAATCAGTTTTTCACGGTAAAAGGACAAACATTATGTCTTGAACATTCTCTTGTCTCACTTTCAAAATGGGAATCGAAATGGTGTAAACCTTTTATCACAAAAGAGAAAAAGACCGTTCCAGAAACCATTGATTATATAAAATGCATGACATTGACGCAAAATGTAAACCCTGAGATATATCAGTTAATCGGTGACGATATAATTGATCAGGTTAATGATTACATAGATGCACCAATGACAGCTACTACTTTTTCACGTATAGAAAAGCGATCATCTAGTAGAGAGCAGATCACTAGTGAACTTATATATTACTGGATGATAGCATTAGACATACCCTTCAAATGCGAAAAATGGCATCTTAATAGACTACTAACTCTAATCCGGGTTTGCGAAATCAAGAACGAACCGCATAAGAAAATGAGTGATAAAGAACTATTAAGTCATCATGCTGCCATTAATGAAGCTAGAAGGAAAAAATGGAATACGAAAGGATGATTATGTATGAATTCTAATCCGCGTATCCATGAGATAGTTTTAAGAGGTCCTGATCATGATAACTTTCGAACAAAAAGGTGATTTTGCAAATCTCACCAGATTTTTAGAAAAAGCAAAAAGCGCAGCTCGTATCAGTGATCTCGATAAGTATGGACGACGTGGTGTGGAAGCATTAGCTTCGGCAACACCAGTCGAGACAGGAAAAACGGCCAGCTCATGGAACTATGAAATCACAAACAAGAAGGGCTCGGTCAGTATTACTTTTAATAATTCAAATATTCAAAATGGAGTTCCTATAGCCATCATTTTACAGTATGGTCACGGAACTCGTAATGGAGGCTGGGTAGAAGGGCGAGATTATATCAACCCCGCTATTCAGCCTATTTTTGATGAAATAGCAAATTCAGCATGGAGGGAGGTTATAAAAGTATGAGTACGACCATTGATCAAAGAGTTGTAGAGATGCGGTTCGAAAACAAACAATTCGAATCAAATGTAGCTACGAGTATGTCAACTCTTAGCAAACTTAAACAAGCATTGAATTTAAACGGCGCAACTAAAGGTTTAGCCGATATCGATGCTGCGGCAAAGAAAGTCGATATGGGAAGTTTAGGAAGTGCCGTGGATACGATACATGCCAAATTCTCGGCATTACAAGTCGTAGGTGTTACAGCCCTTTCTAATATTGCTAATCAGGCGGTTAATGCTACTAAGAAGATGGCAGCCGCTTTTACTATAGATCCGATTAAAACTGGTTTCCAGGAATATGAGACTCAGATCGGAGCTATTCAGACTATCTTGGCCAATACCGAGAGTAAAGGTACGACATTATCGGATGTTAACAGCGCTTTGGATACATTAAATACTTATGCTGATAAAACCATCTATAACTTTACGGAAATGACTCGTAATATCGGTACATTTACAGCCGCCGGTGTAGATCTAGATAAGTCAGTGGCATCTATTCAGGGTATCGCTAACTTAGCAGCCGTATCGGGCTCAACCTCCCAACAAGCCTCAACTGCTATGTATCAGTTATCACAAGCTTTAGCGGCTGGTCGAGTATCGCTAATGGACTGGAACTCGGTTGTTAATGCCGGTATGGGTGGTCAGGTATTCCAGGATGCTTTGAAAAGAACTTCTGAAGCTATGGGTACTGGCGCCGAAGCAGCTATTAAACAATATGGTTCTTTTAGAGAATCATTAACTAAAGGTAAATGGCTAACCACTGATGTTCTTACCAAAACCCTTGAACAGTTTACAATGGCAGCAAAAGAAGGTACTGAAGAATGGGAGAAATACAAAAAATCTCTCATGGATGACGGGTATTCGGAGAAGCAAGCTATTGATATTCTCAAAATGGCAAATACCGCTACAGATGCTGCAACTAAAGTTAAAACATTTTCACAGTTATTTGACACGCTTAAGGAAGCTGCTCAATCTGGATGGACCCAAACTTGGGAACTCCTTATTGGTGATTTCGGTGAAGCGAAAGATCTTTTAACTGAGATTTCAGACACAATCGGTGGAATAATCGGTAAATCGGCTGAATCTAGAAACAAAGTTCTCGCAGGAGGACTACAGTCCAATTGGAGTAAACTAACATCAAAAATAGAAGAAGCCGGTATCGAAACCTCTGTGTTTGAAGAAAAAATATCTCAGGTTGCTAAAAAACATAACATTGATATTGACAGTATCGTACAAGAGCATGGCTCTTTACAAAAAGCTTTTAAAGAGGGAGCTATATCCTCTGATATTTTAATGGAAGCGGTTGATGGGCTCGGCTCATCCTTAGCTAACCTCTCTAAAATAGATCGAACTCTTAAAAAGGGTTCAACCGGTGACGATGTAAAAGAATTACAGCAAGCATTGTCTGATCTCGGTCATGATATTGGCGATACCGGTGTTGACGGTATTTTAGGTGCTAACACTGAAGCCGCAATTAAAGCGTTCCAGGAACTTAAAGGGTTAGAAGTCACTGGTATTGTAGATGATAAAACTCTTAAAGCATTGAAAGAGGCTACCGGCGACACTAAAAACTTAAGTAAAGAATGCAAAAAATTAATCGATAATATCACCAAAAACGGTGGTAGAGAAAATTTAATAGATGCTCTTAGAAATTCCTTTAAAGCTCTAATGAGCGTTATAAACCCAATAAAAGAAGCGTTTAGTGATGTATTCCCAGCTGTTACATCTAAGAAAATATACGATATTACTAAAAATATTAAGGACTTCTCTAAAGGGCTGATATTGTCTGGCGATAAAGCCAAACAGGTTAAACGTATATTTGAAGGTGTTTTCTCAATATTTGATATTGCAAAGAAAATAGTAACACCCGTTATTGAATCATTGTTTAATCTCGGTAAATCTGATGGTATTGCGAGTTTAGCAGATTTCATTCTCGAAATCGCAGCCTCAATAGGCGATCTATTTACAGCAATTAATAAAGGATTAGATAATAGTGGTATTGCTGGAGCCCTTGATGGTATCGTATCTGGTATTTCTAATATTCTTACTGGTACATTTGGAGGATTAGACAGTTTCGTGTCGTTTGCGAAATCAGTCGGAGATACTATAGCCGATGTGTTTAACAGTATATGGGATAACGTATCGAAAGTGTTTACTTGGATCTCAGATAATATTTCCGCAGGAGATGTGTTCTCGGGTCTTGCTGGTACCGGTGTGTTCTTAGCTTTTAACAAACTTAAAAGTGTATTCGGTAAAGTTGAAACCGTCATTGATAAGTTATTTGGCAAAAAAGGTGTTGGAAATCGCATAAACGAACTTGGTAATGATTTCGCCGAAATGCTAGGTTCTATTAAAGATGCACTCGTAGCTTTCTCACAAGGTATAAAAGTTGGTTCTTTGTTAGGCATAGCTGCGTCAGTTGCACTACTTGTTTCTGCGATTAGTGATTTATCAAAATTAAAACTACCCGATATTGCTAAATCTGTAGGTACAATAGCTGTTCTATTCGGAATAATGGTAGGTGCATTCAAACTCTTAAGTAAATCACTCTCCATCTTCCCGGCAAAAGGAATTGTTAAGACCAGTTTCTCTCTAGTATTAATGGCAAAGGCCGTTGAAGTTCTTGCGGATGCAATAGTAACAATCGGTAATTTATCACTAGAGAAAATAGCAAAAGGTCTAATTGGCGTCGGTGGAGGTCTATTTATACTCACTAGAGGTGCTAAGGCTATAAACGGCGTGAAAATACCCTTATCCACCAGTATATCTCTATTAGCATTAGCTAAAAGTTGTGAAATGTTAGGTGACGCTTTAACTAAATTTGGTGAAATGGCCTGGGATGAAATAGGTAGAGGTCTCACCGCTATGGGCGGAGCTCTTATCGAATTCGTTGCGGCAATTGCTGTACTAAATAAATTCGGAGGATTTAAATCCTTATTAGGCAGCGCATCAATACTTATCGCGGTACAATCCCTCGACGAGTTATCTGAAAATCTAAAGAAATTTGGTAAGATGGCATGGGATGAAATCGGCAGAGGTCTTACTGCTATGGGTGGCGCTTTAACTGAACTTGGTGCTGTTATCGGATTACTTGGAAAAATAACCGGCTTTTCCGGTATATTTGGTGCGACATCTATACTGATAGGTGTACAAGCCCTTGACGAGTTATCTGAGAATCTAAAGAGATTTGGCGCTATGAAATGGGACGAAATTGGCAGAGGTCTTACAGCTATGGGTGCGGCTCTCGTTGAATTAGGAGCTGTATTCGGCACACTAGGATATTTAACCGGCTTTGGTGGCGTAGTAGGCGCTACAGCAATATTAATAGGTGTACAAGCATTAGATGAAATTTCAGTAAATCTAGAGAAATTCGGCGCAATGGCCTGGGATGAAATAGGCAGAGGACTAGTCGCTATGGGCGGCGCCTTAACTGAATTAGGCACTGTGTTCGGTCTGTTAGGATATTTAACTGGCTTTGGTGGCATTTTAGGTGCTGGATCTATAGTGCTTGGCGTACAAGGTCTTGACGAGTTAGCCAATGCTCTACAAAAATTTGGAACCATGACCTGGGACGAAATAAAACGCGGTCTTGTTGCTATGGGTGGCGCTCTAACCGAATTGGGCGTTGTGTCTGGTACATTAGGCACGTTGGCTCCATTTGGTGCTCTTGTTGGTAGCGGATCACTAGTATTGGCAGTTCAAGGGCTTGACGAATTGGCTAATGCACTAATAAAATTTGGCTCAATGTCCTGGGATGAAATAAAGCATGGTCTAGTCGCTATGGGCGGAGCTCTCGGCGAAATAGCTGCTGGTGGAATTCTGAATACTTTATCTATCATAGGTTCATACTCCATATCAGAAATGGCCGCTCCATTAGGAGTTCTGGCTGATTCGGTTAAGAAATGGAAGGACGTCGAAGTTCCAGAAAATCTTGGAAAACAACTTGGCGCTCTTGGTAGAGGTCTTATATGGTTTAACTTTAGTGAATCTGGCGCTTCTGCTATAGCTACATCTGCTCCAGCAGTAGGTATCATGGCTGATTCGGTTAAGAAATGGTCTAACGTTACCATTCCTGAAGGCTTAGTTAAGAATTTAAAAACCCTTGCACAAGGCGTTCGAAAGTTCACCTTTGCTGGTCTAGGCGGTAACGCTTTGGAGACAGCTGCTCCCGCAGTTGGTGTGTTAGCCGATTCGGTTAAGAAATGGTCAAACGTAACCGTTCCCGAAAATCTAAACGAGAACTTGAAAGGTTTGGCTGATGGTGTTAAAGCTTTCAGTTGGGCGTTCATGGGCGGTTGGTCATTGAGCGCTGTTGCAGGACCACTAGGCGAATTAGCAGGTGATATTTCAAAATGGAAAAATGTTTCTATTCCTGAGACCTTGCCTAAACAACTCAAGGGTCTTTCCTCAGCAGTTAAATCGTTCAGCTGGGTATTTATGGGTGGTTGGTCCTTAAGCGCTATTTCTGGTCCATTAGGATCGTTGGCCAAAGATATTAAGAAATGGAACGATGTTTCTATTCCTACAAACTTACCAAAACAACTTAAATCCCTTGCTAGCGCGGTCTTAGACTTTAGCTTCGCCTTTGTTGGCGGTTGGTCATTAAGCGCTATCACAGGACCGCTAGGTAAATTAGCTGGTTCAATTAAGAAATGGAATGGCGTCACTATTCCTACAGGTTTAGGTAAGCAGTTAAAATCTCTTGCTGGAGGAGTAAAAGCGTTCTCCGGAGCCAAGGATATTTCTACAGCAACTAATGGACTTAAATCTATAGCTTCATCCGCTACTAAATTATCAGGCGTCGATTTTAAATCAATCGCAAGCGGATTATCAAAGCTATCCACAGCATTGGTAACTTTTGCTACATCTAGTGGGTCTCTTTCTGGTGTAGGAAGCACGATTGTAAAAAACATCGTTAACCCTATTAAGAAAGCCAATTCTCAATTATCAGAAGCTGGTAAAGGTCTTATCAATGCCCTTGCAAAGAGCATACGAACAAAAACAAGCACGATTACTTCGGCTATGAATAGCATTGTTTCTAAAATGGTAAGCGCTCTTAACAATAAGAAACAGCAATTCAATTCTGCGGGAGTAAAACTCGTAGCTCAGATAGCCGCTGGTATCAAGAAATCCAGCTCTAAAGTTAAATCTGCTATCGGTTCTGTTATGAAATCTTCTATTAGTAGTATTAAAGGCTACTATGATAATTTCGAGAGCGCAGGTAAAAGTCTTGTAAACGGCTTTGCTGCTGGTATTAGCGCTAATACGTTTAAAGCAGAAGCTAAAGCGAGAGCTATGGCTAATGCGGCTGAAGAAGCTGCTAGAAAAGCTCTCGACATTAACTCGCCGTCAAAAGTATTCAGAGCATTAGGTTATTCTGTACCTGAAGGTTTTGCGATGGGTATTGATCGTCTTAGCAAGATGGTTACTAAATCTTCTGTTGGTATGACCGATAGAGCCGTTATGACAGTTAGCAGCTCTATTTCGCGTATAGCAGATATCGTAAACAATAATATCGACGCGCAACCGACCATTAGACCGGTTCTCGATCTGTCTAATGTACGTTCCGGAGCTAGCTCTATAAACGGAATGTTATCCGGTAGAGCTACGTTAACCGTCGGAACAAGAACTGCTAATACAATAGCAAATTCTATGTCAAATCGTCAAAATGGAAATTCTGGCGAAATTGTATCAGCTATCAAAGCCCTCGGTAATGATATTTCTAGCATGCCTCGCGAGTCCATTAGCATTAACGGTATAACCTATGACGATGGATCTAACATAAACGATGCTGTAAGAAGTATTGTAAGAGAAGCACGAATGGGAAGGAGAGTGTAATTCATGGCTGTACTATCTGACGATAAAACATACGTTACGGTGCAAAAAGGAGATACACTCTCCGGCATTGCCAGTAAGTATGGTAATGGAAAAACATACAAACAATTAGCATCTATCAACGGTATTTCAAACCCAGATCTCATCTACGTTGGACAGAAGATCTACTTGTCTAAAACGAGTGGTTCGTCCAGCAAAAAGAAAGCCTCATCTAATGCGGCTAATATAACCCATTTTGGTCTTCAGAGTAATGCTGATAACACATTATTCGCAGTATGGACATGGAGCAAAAGTAATACCGAGAACTATGATTATCAATGGTATTATACTACTGGCGATGGTGTATGGTTTGTCGGTACAAAGCAATCTACTGAAGATAAGCAATGTACATGGAACATACCCTCAAACGCTAAAAGAATTCGATTTAGGGTAAAACCAGTATCGAAGACGTATACCAAAAACGACAAAGAAACCTCTTATTGGAAGGCTGATTGGTCAGGATATAAATACTTTGATATTAGCTCTGTTCCACCTACAACTCCATCAACACCAAGTGACCCTGAGATCAATAAGTATAAACTTACAGTCGAACTTAATAATATAAATAGCGATACTAAAAAGATCGAATTTCAAATTGTTAAAAACGATTCTAAAGTTTTCAAAACAGGAATTGCTACTGTAAAAACATCTCATGCTTCTTATTCATGTACAGTAGATGCTGGCGGCGAATATAAGGTTCGTTGTCGAGCTATTAGAGATAAGTTAAAAAGTGACTGGTCCCCTTATACTAATAATGTTGGTACAATACCCAATGCTCCTGGAAGCATTATAAAAATTAAGGCTCTTTCAGAAACATCGGTACAACTTGATTGGGAAAATGTAAAGAACGCTAAACAATATATCGTTCAATACACAACCAAAAAGATGTATTTCGATAGTTCTGATGAGCCACAATCTAAAACTGTTGACGCTACTGTAGCAGGTCATGCCGAAATAACCGGTCTTACCTCTGGTCAAGAATATTTCTTCCGAGTAAGAGCTACAAACGATAAAGGCGAGTCTGACTGGTGTCCTATTAAATCTATAAAGATAGGCAAAGTACCAGCAGCTCCGACAACATGGTCCACAACAACCACTGCTATAGTTGGAGAAGATTTGAACCTTTACTGGATACACAATTCCGAAGATGGTTCAACTCTGACTTCTACTATTCTCGAATTAGTTTTTAACGGCAATGACGATAATAAAATGACATGGCTATTAGGCAAAGAAGAAATTGATAGTCCTGATATAAAATATGTACCTCTTACCGATGAGGAAAAAGAAAAAGGTATAACAAACACATGTCAGATTAAGTCTTCAATGCCAGAAATTGCAGCTGGCGCTAAAATGCAGTGGCGAGTTAAAACGGCCGGTATATTAGTCGATACTGACGGTAATCCAAAGTATAGCGATTGGTCTATTGAAAGAACTATAGATATTTACGCGCCTCCCACTTTAGCACTTACCGTCACAAATCAAAATGGAGACTCTATTGATACGCTTGAATCGTTCCCTATTTATATTAGAGGCGTAGCAGGACCAAATACTCAAAAACCTATTGGGTATCACGTAAACATAACAGCAAACGAAGCATATGAAACCATTGATAATATTGGTAATCCACAGTTAATCAGCGAAGGAGAATGCATATACTCTAAGTACTTTGAAGCGACCACTGATTTATTACTCGAATTAACTCCTGGAAGCATCAATCTTGACAATGATATTTCATATACAGTCGAATGCACAGTGTCTATGGATTCTGGATTAACGGCTAAATCGTCAGCGACGTTTACCGTATCATGGGTTGAGTCCGAATATACTCTTAATGCTGACATAGCTGTCGGTGGAGATGATGTTACGGCTCATATCAGACCTTATTGCGAAAACAGTAGTTTAATAACATATGTCGTTACTAATAGCGAGGGATCGTACGTACGCACTTCTGAAATTATAGACGAATATATCTATGGAACAGAGGTTGATAATGCGGTTACAACAACTGGCGAACAAGTATTCTCTGGTACTACCGCTGATGGCGAGGATATATATTTCTGCGAAGTTATAGAATCACCTCTAGCGTCCAACATTACTCTGTCTGTATATCGAAGAGAGTATGATGGAACTTTTACAGAAATAGCAACCGGCATAGACAATGAAAGTTACACAACGGTCACTGATCCGCACCCTGCTTTAGATTATGCTCGATACAGACTCGTAGCAATCGATAACAATACAGGTGCTGTAAGTTTCTATGATATTCCTGGCGAACCTGTCGGTGAGAAAGCGGCTGTTATTCAATGGGATGAGGATTGGTCGAGCTTCGAATCAACGGAAGAAGCGGAATTGGAGCAACCCTCATGGTCTGGTTCGATGATTAAATTGTTATATAACATTGACGTCTCTGACAGTAATGATCGTGATGTTGAATTGGTTGAGTATATAGGCCGTCAACATCCGGTTATTTACTACGGAACACAACTTGGTCATAAGTCTACTTGGAATATGGATATTCCTAAGTATGATAAAGAGACCTTATATGCGTTACGTCGTTTACAAATATGGATGGGCGATGTGTATGTTCGTGAGCCTTCCGGTAGTGGTTATTGGGCTAGTGTTGATGTGTCTTTTAGTCAAAAACATAAAGAAACAACAATACCAGTCACATTAAGTATTACCAGGGTTGAAGGAGGTATGTAATATGCCAGACTGGACAAAGTCCATGCAACAAACCTTCGAGTATTATACTGTTGACTCAGGTACATGGAAAGACGATAAAATGCTCAGAAACATTAAAGGTAGCAGTATTAATCGTGATATTTCCGTTGAAACACTTGGGTCAGCATCTATAGATACTACAGAAGCGATGGGCGAATGTTATATAAGAAAATACCTAATAACAGTTCAAAATGAAATCACTGAAAAGCATCCGCTTGATGTAGTACTGGTTCAAACTCCGTCTACAAGCTTTAATGGTAAAGTAAGCAGCATTTCAATGGATGCATACACACCATTAATAGAGCTTAAGGAAAAACAACCGCCTATTGGTTATTTTATAACTAAGGGTGAAAATATTATGGAGGTTGCGTATCGTCTTGTTCGAGAGAACGCGAGAGCACCCGTCGTATCAACAAAATGTGATATTACGCTTTCGTATGACTTTGTCGCCGATCCAAGCGATACGTGGCTCTCATTTATATCTGCACTCATAGCAAATGCCAAATATGAATTAGATTTAGACAACATGGGTCGTATTCTCTTCTCGCCGAAGCAGGATACGGCCTCTTTGCAGCCCGTTTGGACTTACGATGACAGCAATAGTTCTATTCTAGCGCCCGACATAACAATCGATCACGATTTATACCAGGTGCCGAACGTTGTTGAGGTTATATATTCAAACGGAATAGAGTCGCTTTATTCTAAAGTAGTAAACGACGATCCAAATAGTCCTATTTCGACTATAAATCGCGGTCGTGAAATTCCACATAGGGTTACTGATCCATCAATAGTGGGTAATGCGACCCAGGATCAAATCGACGAGTATGCAGAACGACTTTTGCGTGAAATGTCGACGCTCGAATACACTATCAGTTATACTCACGGATACTGTCCTGTTAGAGTTAACGATTGTGTACGCCTAAATTACTCTAGAGCCGGTTTATCCGGAATAAAGGCTAAAGTAATTAGCCAAAACATTAAATGTAGACCTGGTTGTCAGGTTTCAGAAAAAGCAGTATTTACAGTTAAATTATGGAGGTGATATGTTATGGGTTTATCTCCCGACTTGATATCTGAGTTTGTCAAAGTTACAAACGATACCAAAAAATCTAATACAAGTAATAGTATGTTCGGTACAGTCTGTGAATACGACGGATCTTATTATGTTAAATTTGATGGATCAGATTTGCTTACACCAATATCTACAACCACAGATATTCATGATGGCGAACGAGTAATGGTTACTATTAAAAACCATACTGCTATTATTACCGGTAACATGTCATCTCCGTCTGTTAACTTGGAAACGACCATTGATAACGGTGAAGAAGGAACTGTCAAGTTATCTGAATTAGGCATATCCATTCACGATGGCGTCGTAAAAATTAATGAACTCGAAGCTAAAGCTTTAACCGCTGAAAGCGCAGTTATTAAAGAATTAAAAGCTAATGATGTGACTATAACCGGTAAGTTAGATGTAAATGAATCGGATATTTCAAAACTTAAAACGGATAAGTTAGACGCTTCCACTGCCGATATTAAATATGCCACTATTGAAAATTTAAAAGCTACGAACGCTAATATCGAGAATCTTGATGCGGATGTAGCTGATATTAATACATTGATATTTGGTTCTGCCACTGGCGATGTTATTCATACTTCCTTTGCAAATGCTGTAATAGCTCAACTTGGTGTTGCGCAGATCAAGTCAGCAATGATCGACAGCGTATCTGCCGATAAGATTACAGCTGGTAATATCGTTACTAACAACGTTCAAGTTATGTCTGAAGACGGTAAGTTACTTATTTCTGATGAAACCATTCAAATAAGTGATGGTACACGAGTACGAGTTCAGATAGGTAAGGATGCATCCGGAGACTATTCTATTAATATATGGGATGTTGACGGAAATCTGATGTTTAGCGAAGGCGGTATCACAGATAAGGCTATCAAGGACGCCATAATTCGAAATGATATGGTTAGCGAAACAGCTAATATCTCAGCGAGTAAATTAAACGTCGATAGCTTATTTACAGAGATTAATAACAGTTCAAAAACTATCAAATCGTCCAAGATATATCTTAACGATGAAGAACAGACTTTGGATGTGGCTTTTACATCAATGACTACGGATGTAGATGGAGTTAAAAAAGATGTAAAATCGCAAGGTACACAGCTAAGCATTGTCCAAGGTAAAATCGATAGCAAAGTTTGGCAGCAAGATATCGATACCGCTAAAGGTGAAATGAACACGAAATATTCATCTTTAGAACAGAATTTGGACGGTTTCAAAACAACCGTTAGCGATACCTATACTACAAAAGATGACCTAGATGACCTACAAATCGGCGGACGAAATCTTGCCATGCATACCAGTTCTGAATGGATACAAACACAAGTACATCAATGGTCCGGAGGTCTCGGTTACCACATAAACGGCTCTGATAGGACAGGAAAATTAGTGTCATTTGAAGAAATCGGCTTAAATATTGGCGACGACTTCACTATCAGTATATATTTAAACGCGATTAACAAGCCTATTAACTTAAGGGTTGATTTATATAGGGGGTCAACCCTTGGCGAAGATTATAATAATTACAGCACGGCAACCGTAGAAATTGGTACAACTAAAAGAGTGGTTTATACCAACACTGTTACAGAAGAATTCCCTTACTTCGCTATATACATTGGGAGTGGCGATATAACAGATGCAACAGTTACGATCGAGCAATACAAATGTTTGAAGATCGAAAAAGGTAACAAGGCAACTGATTGGACACCTGCTCCGGAAGATATGTCTACAGTTGATGACACAAAAAACCTACAAACAAATTTAGAAGAAAGAATAACAAAAGCCGAAAGTGTTATAAATCAGCTTTCTAATGCTATATCAATGTTAGTGCGTGATTCCGCTGGACAGTCGCAAATGACACAGACTTCAACAGAAACCGAGTTTGCTTTCTTTAGTACTGAGGAAATCGACAAGGCTATTGAAGACGCGTCTACAAGTATTGGTAATTTAACTGAAGAATACGGCGGTACAAAAGAAGCTGTCGAAGCGCTACAGCAACAGTTAGCCGATTTCGGTGAGCGAGTAAAAATATCAACCTATGAGGATGAACCTTGTATTATTCTTTACGAAAGTGATACTGGCTACAAGCAGATAATCACTAATACAAGGCATATTTTCTTACAAACCATAGATGGTGTTGATGAGGTTAAGAGCATCACCGATTATTCGATTTCAAAAACAGACAAAGTGATTGCTCGAAAAGAAATGCAAGTCGGCGGTTATGTTATGAGACAGTTAACCGGCGGTGGTGTAATATTCACTTGGGAAGGGGTGACTGAATAATGGCGACCGTATCAAAATGGACTCCATTTGGTGTTGCGTTAGATATCACGGCGACGGCTAGCACAGTAACTAGAACGTCTGCTACTCAATATAAAGTCGTCCTGAATGTTTCTTGGGAGACATATTATTCTGGTGCAAAAACTAACTATGGCATGTCTGTTACATCTGGTGGAGTTACCAAAACTATAAGTTCGTTTGGAACAAATAGAAGTAGTGGCAGTGGTTCCATCGAAGGAACATATACGATAAGTGGTAATGGATCTGCGAGTAAAACCATATCTGTTACATTCAAAAACTTTAATTCTGATAATGATAATTCGGCGACTAAACCAGTTAGCGTTAATGTTACTGTCCCTGCTTGGACGTCTTACGCAATTAAATATAATGCAAACGGCGGTACAGGCGCGCCCTCAGCACAAACAAAATGGAAGGATCAAACCTTAAAGATTTCTACTACGAAACCGACAAGAACAGGCTACTCTTTTAAGAATTGGAATACAACTTCTGGCGGTAGTGGTACGTCCTACTCCTCAGGTGCAAACTATACAGCAAACGCTGCTGCTACCTTATACGCTCAATGGACGGCTGTAACATATACAGTCACATTCAACGCAAACGGCGGTACAGGCGCGCCGGCAAACCAAACAAAAACATACGGTAAAACCCTGACGCTTTCGGGCACGAAACCAACTCGATCTGGGTATACTTTCAAAGGTTGGGGAACAAGCGCATCTGCAACGGCGATAACTTATGCCCCAGGTGCAAGTTATACAGCGAATAAAGCTATAACATTATATGCAGTATGGGAAATATCATATACGCTCCCTAAAATCAGTGATGTCTCTGTTAGATGGAGTGGATCACTGAGGGAAATAACAGAAAATAACATAACCACCGTTGTCGATACCGCTTTAGTTTCTTTTTCTTGGACAACAAGCGAAGCAGTTTCCTCAATTATTATTCAATGGGAATGGGAATCAGGTGGCGCTACTGCAGGAGCAAGAAAACCCATAACAGCAAGCGGAACTTCAGGAATAGTAAACACCGATTTAGGTGAATTAGACATGAAACTAACCCACAATATCACTATTACTGTTTCTGATAGCGGTGGTTCTTGGACTGTTGCAAGAACGCTGAGCGGTGCTGTTTATCCGATAGGGTTATTACCCGAAAACAAAGGTGTTTCTTTCGGAAAAAGCCCAGAAGTTTTGAATTACGCCGATTTCGGATATAAAACCTTACACCGAAAACAAGTGGATTTTGAAAACAACCAATGTATATACGGTACAAAACCCGACGGTGTAAGGTGGGAAACATTCAACCCTTGTAACGCAAGTGGTAACACTGTTCTTGGATACGATAATTACGAAAACAAGAATGGTAATACTAATATATATGGTTATGACGTTAATATTGGTGTTAGTAATATAGCTTCACCTGGATATTATAGACCCTATAGAAGACAAGGCGATTCGTTGTCTCTGACTTTCAGGGGTGCGGGTTATGTCACCAACGCTGGAAAAGATGTTTCGTTTTGGATTCCGGTTTCTTCCCCAATTATTGGATCACCTACTGTCACAATTGCAACTGGTAACGGTTTTTCATTACGACAGGGGGAACATTATACACACGGATCGACTGCGAGCTCTTATACAACCCCTGCAAGTTACGAAGCTACCGTTTACATGTTCCACGGTGTATATATTAAGGCAGTGTTTTCAAATACAACAAATGTTATAAACAATGCGCCTATTGGTATATTGTGGAACGGCACAATTACATTCTCATAAAGGAGTTCAAAATGGCTTTATATAAAGAAATAAAACAAGACGACGGTGTTACCACGAGTTATCACCGTATTCTATATGTCATGACAACAATTAACCGCCAAAACTCAATAGCGGTTCTTTCTTATGTCGATAATGAGTCAAGGGACTCTGAAAAAGATAACATCATTGCTCAGCCTTATCAGAAAGCGGTTACATATGAAACCACCTATGATCCAAATATGACTATCGAGAAAGCTTATGAATACTTAAAAACATTACCCCTATTTGAAGGGGCGGTTGATGCATAAAGGAGGTGAATTATAATGAGTGAAATTCACGCTTATATTGCACTTGCTTTAGAATTGATCTCTTTCATAAGTGTTGTTAGCGCAATGTTGTCTAGGATTCATAAATTGTCAGAGGGAACAAAATGTCAGCTTCGAAGCGACATGTTACAAATCTATTATCACAATAGAGAGCGTAAAAAGATAAGACAATATGAATATGAAAATTTTGTATTGTTATATGACGCATACAAAGCTCTCAAAGGCAACTCATTCATTGATAAGATATATTCCGAGGTCAAGGAATGGGAAGTAATAACTTAAATATATAAAAGGAGTGTTATGTTATGAAAATTAACTGGAAAGCAAGATTTAAAAACAAAGCATTCGTAATCACATTCGTAACACTTATTGTTGCGTTTGTATATCAGATGCTTGGCGTATTTAACATTGTTCCTTCTGTTTCTGAGGAGACAGTTGTGAATATTATCACAATCGTTGTTAATTTCCTTGCTATGATCGGTGTTATGGTAGACCCGACTACGGACGGTATGTCTGATAGCGAGAGAGCAATGACATATTACACAGAAGCTGACGAAAGGATGTGCGAATAATGAATATCAAAAAAGCTAGTCTTAAATTTGGCTCTATGAAAAATAGAACCAAAACTACTTTACTTGTATTACATCACGCAGCAGCAAAAATCTGTAGTGTTGAAACTGTTCATCAGTGGCACAAAAATAACGGTTGGTCTGGTATTGGGTATCATTTCTTAGTAAGAAAAGACGGTACCATTTACGAGGGTAGACCTATTAATAAAGTGGGTGCGCATGCTTACGGTTTTAATAGTTCATCTATCGGTATCTGTTTCGAAGGTAATTTTGAGACAGAGAAAATGACAGCTGCTCAGAAGAAAGCCGGTAAAGAACTTGTAACCTATGTAAGACAGCAGTATCCTACAATCACAAAAGTAGTAGGTCACAGAGATCTTATGGCCACAGCATGCCCCGGTAAGAACTTCCCGTTTGACGAGATTGCTAAAGGTGCTACTGTTAAGAAGAAAAAATATTCTGGTAAATTACCTACAATCAAGATCGCTTACTATACTACTAATAAAGAAGGTAATAAGGTTAAGAAATACCGCACATATCTTCAAAATGGAGATGAAGGAACAGCCGTTAAACAATGGCAGGATTTCTTGAAATGGTATGGATATGATCTTGAAGCAGACGGTGACTTTGGTGATATCACTGAGAAGTATACTAAGGAGTTCCAGAAAGCTGTTGGACTTAAACCGGACGGATACCCCGGTAAAGATACAATAGCAAAAGCTAAGAAAGTTAGGAAATAACATTAAAAGAGGGAGCGCGTTTATAGCATTCCCTCTTTTTTTTATCCTTTTATTCTTTTTAACATTTCAAAATACTGTGTCTTCGTTATATAATTTTTAATATACAACTCTATCAATCTTTCCTCTTTACTCTTGGATGCCCTGGTACTCAAGGGTTTCGCCTCCTTTTAAAAAATCTGGTGTAACAGGACAATCTCAGT
>JAEIGA010005779.1_pt1 | contig 18848 bp, 10 predicted proteins | sample 9270691 | NCBI WGS metagenome assembly JAEIGA01 (sample SAMN17057246, study PRJNA624740) | gut metagenome | biome: biome; isolation source: fecal sample | host: Bos grunniens | place: China: Xizang | collected 2019 | reverse complement strand
TTCTAAATGCTTCATCTTGAATTGATTTTACCGAATCGGGAATTACTACATCATCAAGCAATGCACAATTATAGAATGCATACTTTCCGATGCTATCAATAGTAGAGGGTAATTCGATACCTTGGAGTTTTTTACAATCCTTAAACCACGATTCGCCAACATAATTGAGATTGATACATTCAAATGCATTAAAGTCGGGGAATGTTGTAATATCTTTTGCTTGGAATTTACCATTGAGTGTGCTTGGGTCGGTAACCTGCATCACATCGTAAATGTCAAAACTTCCTCCAGAAATTGGCGATTCGTACTCCATGCCACACTCTTCGAGAGCATTCATCAACGCTTCGTCTCCGGTCAAAATGAAACTTGGGAGGAATCGGTCTTCATACTTCGCCCAAGTTGTATCGGCCTTAAACTCTTCAACTGCCGAAGTTACCATCTTTACCTTAAATTTATCGCTACCAGCAAAGACGCCTTCCCCTAATTGCACACGGCTTGGATGCATTGCCTCTACCGAGTTAGTACCATCGGTGCGGAAATATAGCATATTGATATATTCCAAGTTAGGACAACATGCAAAAGCAGAGTCTTGCAATGCCACTTCCAAGTCGGTATATGCATCACCTGTACCTCCCCATCCTTTAAGGTCAAACATTGAAATACCGGTAAGTTCTTTGCTTCCATAGAAAGCCTTTTTCTTTACATAGTCGAGTTTATAGTTGTTATAGATACCTATATCATTGAAAAGTCCCACTTCACCCTTTTGGCTTGCCAAATCACCGTCTTGTCCGATGATATGAACATGCTCAATATTATGAGATCCGATATAGGTTTGCTTTTTCAATGAGTTGTTTTCAAATGTGTAACTATATTGTGCTCCAAAGTCTACATAGTCAACCTTTTCAGGAAGATCAACCACTTCAAAGCAGTTCTTATATTTTCCCCATACCTCGTTTTCGGCAAACTCTTCGTACTTTTCGGCACCGATACGAATTTTTAATTTAGTAGTGTCGCAGCCGGCGAAGATATCTTTGCCACAAAGGATGAAGTTTTCAGGACCAAGAGGCACATCACGGTTAGTGTAGTTGCTATACATTATCAAATCTACTGTTTCGAGATTTGTACAACCCATAAATGCAGAGTCGGGGATTACCATATTCATTGAAGCATACATTTCCCCTTTGTTCACATCGGTAAATTTGATGTTTTTTACCTTGTCTTTGCCACGGAATGCATCGCGACCAATAGCCACGGTTTTGTAGTTATAAGCCGAGCCAATGTCGTTAAATAGAGTAACGGTTTCCTTATTTTCAACATCTTTCACATACATGTGGTAGATGGTGTGTTTGTTTTCGGTCAACAGCCATTGTCCTTCCAATGCCCATGTTTGTTGACGTTTAGCCTTTTGTCCGATCGTATTAGCAATATAACTCAATCCATTAATACCTGCTGGAGTTGCAGCACTTACACCGGCAGCTATTGCATAGTATGTATTATTCACGACTGTAGTAACCAAGGCTTCCTGTAAAGCCTGTTTTTTTGCTTGATAATAACCTAGAGCTATTGTGTACTTCCATCTTGCTTGAGTAGATACAGCAAGCCCATTCTTTACAGCCTCTTTGATAACATTTTTAAAAGTTTCCTCTGCACTTACAAGCCCTGCCTTAGCCGCATTAAAACCCATCTGTGCATGTTTAACTGCAAATTCTTTTGCTTTTACTGCTGCTGCTGTTGCCGAACTTGCTGTCCCCCAAGTAGCAATAGCAATAGCAACTTCTGCACCAATAATGGCTGCATTCCACCATGACGATTGCAAGCGGGTAAGTTCAGATGTAGGCAATGTGTTAAGAGAGTTTGCTGCGTAGTCATAAGTTACACCTTCATGCACGATAGGATCATAAACAGTTGGCATATAGTCTGATGCCACAATCTTATCGGCATATTTACCCCAATTGTCGTCGGCGATAAAGAAGTGATACAACTGTGGAGCAACTACAATGCGGAAATCTTCATGACAACCATCAAACACATTGTCACCTATATAGACTTCCCAAGGATATAACATTTGATAGTTATTATCACCCTTTGTTACAAGGTAATACATATTAAACTCTTTCAAGTTTTTACAACCCTTGAATGCTCCATTATGTATCACCATTTTCAACCTGGTGTTAGCATTGCTCGAAGACGAAATACAGTCTTCAAACACCACCTTCTTGATATACTCGTTATTGCGTAGCCCCATACTATCGATAGCGATGGTCTTGTAGTTGTAAATCGTACCGATGTCATTGTAGATGCGCATTTCGCCACTATTTTTATCAAGATCACTATTATTAACCCCAACAATTTGCATATACCAAGTTTCTTTGCCAGGCGCAGGCGAGAGGATGCTATCAATATCAAGTCCCTTGAATTGAACATCCCACGATTCGAGCAGACGCTTCATTTCATCCATATTTTCGCTCGAAAGTTGATCGCCAAAGTACTCATATAATACACCAGCTTCGTTATAAGCGTAAGCCGCTTTGGTTGTTACCGACATGGTTGAGAGTGTGCGTGCATTATTTCCAACAATACTATCATTTAAGACAATACTGTCACTCACAACAATGCTATCGCGCACAACAAAGCACTGTGCAATAGAATCATATTCCATTGCCGATGCTGGAATTACCTTAGTTGTCTTTGGATATGGAAGACTTTTTTCAATCTTTGCGATTGGTATTGAGTCTAAAACATTTGCCAACATTTTCGTTGGCAAAGCCATTACACACAATGCAATGACAAGTAAAACTAAACTTTTTTTGTTCATTTGTTTAACGTATTATTATAATTATAATTTTGATTTATTTTTCAACACTTTCACTATTATTGGGCTCTAAAATCTCTTCAATAAAATTTTCCAACGATAATTCGGTAGTCATTCCTATTTTTTGACGGAAACGATGTCGAAGCATCAATACACTTCGTGGAGCAATAGCCATCAAATCGGCAATTCGTTTATTATCGAGTTTTAAGACGATAAGCATTGAGAGAATTTCCTCTCGACGGGTAATTGAAGGAACTTTTTCACGGAGACGAGGGAGAAAAAGAGGATATAGCAATTCGAAATATTGACGAAATTTTGATTCGCCATCTGATTGAAGTATCGCGGGAGTTAATGTCTCCAATTCATGGCGATTATCCTTAATTTTCAAGAAATCCACTATTTCTTGTGCTCTTATTTCTTCTTCAGCATTTAATTGGTCAATCTGTTGTACCAAAGAATGAAGTTTCTCATCGGCTTTCTTCAGTTGTATTTTATGTTGTTTCTTTTGCTTAGTAAAGTAGGCAACGATGCAACAAACCACAATAACTGAGACTACAATACATATCATAAGCCAAAGTTGTTGATTGGCTTGCTTGAGTTGCGAAATCTTTAATTCTTGCTCACTTTGTTCGGTTTGTAATTCTACAATGCTTTCAACGAGATTGAACTTTAGGCTTTTCCCTTTAAGCATTTGCTCTTCTTGGAGCATTAGTGTGGTATATTGTTCTACCTTATCGAGATTTTTGGTTTTAAGATAGTGTTTTAATATTGGTTCATAGTTAAGTTGGATATAGATTGGGGTTTTATTTTTAGTAAGCAAAAAATACATACTATCCAACATTGTCTCTGCAACGTCATTCTTTTCGTTTTTCAAATAAGTTTGCGCCAATTGGTGATAAGCCTTTGCTCGATTAATATCAGTTGCGTGTAGCGTTACATTTTGAAGTTCTTCAATGCCTGCTTGTAAAGAATCGCCACCTTTATCGGTTAAAAATGTGCCATATAAAAGATTTACATCTACCATGCCACTATTGTAAGGTAGTGATTGGCAAAGTTTTCGAGCTTGTTCTGTAAACAAAGGTACAGAATCGACATTTCCGAGTTGATACAACGCACGCCCTTTATTTATATAAGTTTGTGCCGAAACCATCGGATTCTTCTCTGTCATGCTCTTTTCCACACTTATGGCTGCGGATGCATACTGATTAGCATATTCGGGAATGCCCCAATAAAGGAAAAAATCAACCATAGAGTGTAGGCTGTTAAGCAACCCCAATTCATCTTTTTTTACTAATGCTTCATCTTTACTTTGTTGAAAAAGGCTTAATGCTTTATTGAGATGACCATATCGTTTATAGAGAGAGCCCAACATAGCTGTAACCCATTGCTTTCCAGAGGTATTTCTACTTAATTCTGCTTGTAACAATGCCTCTTGACACCAATTTATCACCTCGTTTTGATAATTGGGATTACTATAAAAGACAGCAGCAGCATAGGCATAATCACGAAAATAGCGTTCGGGAGTAGCTTTATAGAGTGGCAAACTCAAAGCCTTTAACATTGATTCCTCTGCCTCATTCATCTTTTCAGTACGCGACAATGCATACCCCATCACTGAGTCAAAATCTCTCAAACATTGTTTTTGTAATACGGGTGATGCCTTAAAAACTTCTTTCAAAGCAGAGATACACCCTTCAGGATCACCTTTACTTTGAAATGTATTCATCAATTGCACCAAGGCATCGGTATACTGAACCAATTCTTTGCCAGAAATTTCCTCATCACCCATAGGCGATGATAAATAATTCTTATAGGCTACGATAGCTTCATCATATTTCCCATTGCGTTGCAACTCTCTTGCTTGCTGATAAATATTTTCATTGGCATAACAAGAACCACATATCAACATTGATATGAGTAATATTAGTATTCTTTTGCTATAAAATGATAAACTCATAATATATTTTTTAGTTCAATTCATATTTTGTAAACAAGTGATTATTGCTTGTAGATTTGACGTAGGTAACCAAGCCTATACCACCTATTATTGAGTTTACAAAATTACTCAAATTCCAAGTGGTGACCTAAATGCCATTGTTTACATTTTGATTTACATCTGCACCAAATTAAAGGGTTTTCATGAACACAATAGACAAAATCTCAAAATTCTTTAATATTTACATCTTTTATACACTTTTTCATTGGCAAGTTAAACAACACAAACCATGGAGTCATCTCTATTCAAGCCTATACCGAGTGTGTTTTATTGTTAATGTTTTCAAAATTGGTTATATTTTGTCAACTTAACAGTTTTTGTCACATCTATAAATTATGATTACAATTATTTATCACTATCTTTGTTTTATTATTCACTCTTATTATGACATCTTTTTATCGTATCATACTTTTAGTGCTTTCTATTTGCATCGGAGCAAATTGCACTACTTGGGCTAGCAGCAAAAGTGAGTTTTCACTTTCGGCTGCCGACTCTATCTATCTCAATCTCGTTGAAATGGCCGACATCGCCATTGCTGCTGAAGATTGGACCACTGCCGAAAAATCATTATTAGATGCTATGCGTGGTCAACCTGCTAATCCTGCAAACGTATTGCTTTTGTCCAATCTCTCAATCGTGCGTTTTCAACAAGGTAAAGACTCTCTTGCCCTCGCTACTATCAACGATGCAATCAACATTGCTCCTCGTTCAATTACTGCACTCAATCACCGGGCACGCATACACAAAAATATGGGACGCATCAACGATGCATATCTCGATTACCAGGCAATCCTTGAGATAGACTCCTCTCTCGTTGAACCTCGCTATATGCATGGCATCATCGCTTTATCCAATAACGATTATGCTACTGCTCATAGCGATTTCACCAAACTCGCAGCCATCGCTCCCGACGACGCATACACAATCGATGGCATGGCAATGTATTATTACTATACTGGCGAATTCAACAAGGCTATACCGTTCTTTTCCAAACTACTTAGCAATAATCCAAGCATCGAAAACTACTCGTCACTCATCATGTGCCACCTTTTCTTGGAACAGCTCGCCGAGGCGTCATCAACCATAGCCGATGCCATGAAACTATACCCTCTTGAGGGGCGTTTTTACCTACATCGTGCCTACCTCAACCACCTATACTATCGCCACAACGATAGCGATAGCGACATCAAGCGAGCTATAGAATTGGGCATCCCTACCAACGAAGCCAACTCTTGGCGCGAAATAATTCACAATTCAATGAAAACAAAATGAGATATCAACCAATTGTTAATATCTTCCTCTATTTGTTAATATTTAGCGCCGACATTATCACACGATTTGCAAATTTTGCTGTAACTTTGCTCAAAAATAACACCATCATTTACAATGAGCGATATTATCAGACTTCTACCCGACTCGGTTGCCAATCAAATTGCTGCAGGTGAGGTGATTCAACGCCCCGCTTCAGTAATCAAAGAACTTGTTGAAAATGCAATCGACGCAGGTGCTACCAACATAAAAATCATACTAAAAGATGCTGGACGAACACTCATTCAAGTGGTTGACAACGGAAAAGGAATGTCGCCTACCGATGCTCGTCTTGCATTTGAGCGTCATGCTACCTCTAAAATCAAAGAGGCTGCCGACCTTTTTGCGCTCCACACCATGGGTTTTCGTGGCGAAGCGCTCGCATCAATTGCAGCAATCGCCCAAGTAGATATGCGCACAATGCGCAAAGATGACTCTATTGGCACTCGCATCATTATCAACGGCTCAAAAGTAGAAAGTCAACAACCCGAAGCCTGTTCGCCTGGCACAAATATGATGGTTAAAAACCTATTTTTCAACGTGCCTGCTCGTCGTAAATTCCTCAAAAAAGACTCGGTAGAGTTGAGCAACATTGTCCACGAATTTGAACGATTAGCATTGGTCAACATTGGCGTAGAGTTCTCATTAATACACAACGAAACAACCCTTCACCAATTATTACCTGGCACACTTAAGCAACGCATCGTTGCCCTATTTGGCAAATCGCTTGACCACCAACTCATTCCTATCGAAACAGCCACCTCTTTGGCTAAAATCTCGGGGTTTGTTGGGCTGCCCGAAAACGCTCGTCGCCGTGGTGCTTTGCAATATTTCTTTGTAAATGGTCGAAATATGCGCCACCCCTATTTTCACAAAGCGGTGATGCAATGTTACGACCAACTTATCCCCACAGATGTTCAACCCAACTATTTCATCAACTTCGAGGTTGACCCCGAAACTATTGATGTCAACATTCACCCCACAAAGAATGAGATAAAATTTGAAAACGAGCAACCTATATGGCAAATTCTTACAGCAGCCATCAAGGAGTCGTTAGGCAAGTTCAATGCCGTGCCATCAATCGATTTTGACGCTGAAGATGTGCCCGACATCCCAGCATTCCAACCTAATGTGAATGCAACCCACGATATCGAGCTCGACACTTCTTACAATCCCTTCGATACACATAGCGGCAAACAAAGCACGTCATCTTCATCGGCATCAATCCCCTCACGCATGAATAACGTTACTTGGCAAAGCAAAGTTAACTCTGCGACTCAAAATTGGGAAAAACTTTATGAAGATTTCAACAACAATAAAAACGCCAATGACCTTGATTTACATAGCAGTCTAATAAATGACAACGAACTATTTGGACAATCGCCCAATACCGAAGTCAACACAGTTGCCGACACAAACACCATTCAACTCAAATGCCGATATATCCTCACTCCATCACGCGAGGGGATTTCGGTTATAGACCAGCATCGCGCACATATTCGCGTGCTTTACGACAGTTATTTAAGCATGGCTCTCAATGGGGAATTTACAACCCAACGTCTCATTTTCCCCGACATGATTCAACTCTCGGCATCACAAACCGTAATTCTCGAAAGCATCAACGAGCAATTGAGCAATCTCGGATTCGACATATCATATCTTGGCGACAACTCTTGGAGCGTCAACGGACTCCCATCGGTTCTCAATAATGCCAATCCCGCTGAGATTATCACAAAGATGATTGAAACAGTAGAATCATCGGGCGAAAATATCGAAACCGAATTAGTCAGCAACATTGCCCTATCTATGGCTCGCGCTGCAGCCATTAAACCTGGGCAAGCCCTTTCTAACGAAGAAATAGAGAAACTTCTCGGCAGTCTTTTCCGTCTCTCTAATCCCAAATTCACTCCCGACGGAAAAATCGTTATTGCCACCATTCCACTCACCGATATCAGCAAACTCTTTTAATTAAAACAGCAATGAAACGCATTCTCCTCATTATCGCATTTATATTCTCAATTTGCACTTACATGAACGCTTCTACACCTCAACAACAAATCGACTCTATAATGCGACAACGCTACGGAATCGACGCTCCAGGCGGTGGAATAATGATTCTAAAAGGTGATAGCGTAATTTTTGAGAATTACTATGGCATAGCCGATATGACTACTGGAGAGCCTATCAGCGAAAAAACTCGTTTCAACATCGCTTCTATTTCAAAACAATTTACCGTAGTGGGTGCACTTCGCCTTGTTGAGGAGGGCAAACTCACATTAGATACCCCTATTGCTCCATATTTTCCACATTACAAAGCCACATTTTGGAACGACATAAAATTATGGCACTTAATGAGCCACACCTCAGGATTGCCCGACACTCGCGATCGCAGCAACCGCAATGCTTGTGTCTATGCCAATGATGCCATATCAATGAGCTATTTCCCAAGTGTTACTACACTGAACTTTAATCCTGGGGAATGCTACGACTACAAAAATCCCACATTTATACTCATTGCCAATATTATTGAGCAACTCGAAGGAAAACAATTTATCGACTACCAACAACAACATATCTTCAACCCCATAGGAATGTTGTCAACATCATATTTTAATCCCGATTACACACCTGCCAACACCGCTCACGGCTATATCAATACCCAAGCCGAAGCATCGGCCTCGACCGATAGCGATACCGCAGGCAAAACCATTGAAATTAAGGACAATAAATCTATTTGGCAAGAGTATGACTATGGCGAAGAAACATTCTTTGCCACTCGCCCCGATGGAGGTATCTACTCTACCATTCGCGACCTTCGTCTATGGGAGAAAGCGCTTAAAGAATACCGAATCATATCAAAAGAGATGCTATCGACCGCATATACACCACACATCACTGTCACTGGAAGCACTTGGAGCACATACCAAAATCGCCCTAACACATCTTACGGACTTGGATGGTTTATCGACAACACTCCTGGCTATCCTACAAAGGTGTATCACACTGGAGACAACGGTGGATTTCAAGCCTACCTTGGCAAATTTCCACAAAAAGATGTAACTGTAATAATTCTTGAAAATCGCAACGACAACGACCGTTGGTCGTTGGTGAAAACCATCGACAAAATTCTTCTCAATGCAGGCATTCTCTAAGAGCGCCTTAAAAACAACTTGAAAGATTTTAGATTATCCAATCTTAGAAAGAGACCTCGGTTGAGGATATAGATTGGCGATATGAACGAGGCGACATGCCTGTGTGATGTTTGAAATACTTGCCAAAGAATGATTGATTAGCAAAATTCAGCTTTGTACTAATCTCTTGAATTGTCAACTCGCTATTGTGTAGCAACAACTTAGCCTCAAGAATCACATACGAGTCAATCCACTCTCCTGCTGTGTGACCACTGGTTTCTTTTGCCACTGCCGAAAGATGCTTAGGTGTAATACTCAACTTCTCAGCATAGAAATTTACCGAGCGTTCTTTTTGATAATTTGCCTCTACGAGCAATAAGAAACGATAAAACACATCTTCCTTCCTACGCACGTTATTTTTATTTGTAGCTTCGCCATCAATGTGCGACGCATAGATGCTTAGCGTTTCGTATAGCACCGATTGATACATTGCATCGAGAATACTATCATAATAGGGAGTGCGCTCCGAAGCCTGTTTCTTTATTATTGCAGCATGTAGATGTTGTTGTATTTCCAACTCATCGGGCGTAATCTCTACCACAGGGCGATTACGGAAATACATAAAACATTGCAATAAACGAGAGAAAGATAGAATTGAGTGATTAATCGAACTCAATGGCGCCATAATAACAAATCCTCGAAAATCTTCGCTTGCTCGATAGCCCGTCATAGTGTGACCTGGACGAACCACCATGATATTACTTGATTTAAGTTTATGCTCAACCAAGTCAACCGACACCGATAATTCCCCTTCAATACACACAATTGAAATTAGTGTCTTTAATTTGAATGGGAACATTAGGTGCGAAATAGCCTCAACGCTATTCAACACCATCACTCGTTGTGGGCCTTCAAGACCTAATGCGACTTTTCCTGATTTGAATGTATTTGCCATATATTGGCCACTAAAATTGAGAGATTAATCTTTCTACTGCAAAGATAATACATTAATTTAATATGATATTATTTTTTTGTACTTTTGCATCATAAAACAATCTCCATAGCATCATCTCAATGAAAAAAACATTATTATTCATAATCTCAATTCTCGCATGTGGCACATCTTATGCTATATCTATCTCCGACGAGAAGGTTGAAGAGACTCTAAAACGACTCGACTCAGAAATTGAGAAACGAGAAATATATCTCACCCAGCAACAAAACACTATTGACTCTCTCAAATCGTCATTATCAACCGATTCCACAAAAAATCTTAATTTATTAATGGATATTGGCAATGAATATGTTGCATTTGACAACGACTCGGCATTATTCTATTACGAAAAAGGCTACAATCTTGCCAAATCACTCAATATTGACTCCGTGGCAATTTCTTTCAAATTAAAGCGAGCTACCTACCTCCCCCTTGCAGGATTTATTGATTATGCCAACGATGAATTTAATTCAATTGACACCACTCAACTCAGTCCTACCTTACTAACTCAATACTACGAAACTGGAAAACAGCTATATTCCTACATATCTTCATATTTTGGCAACTATCCTAGCACATCATCTAAGTGGTATACACTCTCTCTTAACTATCAGGCAAAACTTATAGATAGACTAGACCACTCCTCACTGATATACAAACTCAATATCGGCGAACAATATCTTGATTCGGGAGAAATCTCTAAAGCCAAAGCTACACTCGAAGAAACTCTTAACTCACTCAACGAGTCAAGCAACGAATATGCTCGTGCTGCCCACGCTTTAGCTCGCATAGCCTCAATCAAGGAAAACAATAACGAATACATCTATTATCTGGCACTCTCGACCATTGCCGACATCAAATCGGCCACACTCGAAGTCGTGTCAATGCAAGAACTTGGCGCCAAACTGCTTGAACTTAACGACATCACACGTGCTCATGTCTATTCATCGATTGCTCTTGCCAATGCCGTGAGATGTAAAGCCACCATGCGCATGATACAATCTTCAAAAGCAATGCCAGTCATTGACCAAGCCCATGCAATAGAAACCCAAAACTGGCAACGCGTAAAATCATTTATCAACATAGCAATCATCTTCCTTGTTCTTATACTCATCGGCATGTTGATATATCTAATTTTCAAAAACAAACGCCTAAGCACTGTTCAAAACAAACTTGTCATTGCCAATAATATTAAAGAGGTATATATTAGCCAATTCCTAAACCTCTGCTCTACATATATGTCAAACCTATCACAATTTAGCGACATCGTAAATCGCAAAATCAGCAGTGGCAAAGTTGAAGACTTATACAAAATTACCAAATCGGGCAAATTCATCGAAGAGCAAAGTAAAGACTTCTACGATATCTTCGATAATGCTTTTCTCAATATTTACCCCACTTTCATTGAAAATGTGAATGTCCTACTACTACCCGATAAACAGATCGAGCTCAAAGAAAATGAAAAGTTAAATACCGACCTACGCATTCTTGCATTCATGAAACTCGGCATTGAAGATAGTAGTCGCATAGCACAAATGCTCAATTACTCGGTCAACACAATATATGCCTACCGCAATAAATTAAAAAACCGCGCAATCGACCGCGAAAATTTTGAGGAAAATGTGATGAAAATCAAATCTATTTCATAATATTTCCTCAAAATACAATATATTTATATTTATATTTTTGAATTTCAATCCAAACTATATTTTACTAATAATAAACATTTTAGTTTTAATATTTACAAAATTCAATCTATATTTTACTCATATATCGTAGTGAACTGCAAAAAACAGTTGTAACTTTGCACTGTCATTAAGAAAAACGATGACACAGGATTAAACAAAATTTGTGATTCACACACTTTTTTTATATTTAGGGTTAGTATAGATTGTTAGTATTTTTTTTGCGATTTTATATCGCGCAAGTAAATGTGTTTTATGTTAGTTATGTAATGTCTTACAAAAGACAACAAGGAGGTCACTTCGGGAGAAGCGACCTCTTCTGTTTTTCACCCTTATACATAGGTCTAATTCATCATTTTTTAGTAACTTTGCACAATCATTGATTAATTTATGAATACAATCAATAAAATCATCTCAATTCTCCTTCTTGCAAGCATTGCAATAACCACATATTCATGCGACGATGAACCAAAACCCTCAACCCCTCCTGCTCATCGCACAATATTAGTATATATTGTAGCTAACAACTCACTGGGGATTGGTGGTTTTGATTCAAGAGACCTTGCCGAAATGATAGAGGCATCACGAAACAACTCTTTTAATGGAGGTAGACTTATCGTTTACCATTCAACTCTCGGCACCCCAGCTACTCTTTTTGAAATCAGCAATGGTAACGCAACGAAACTCAAAGAATATGATAGTTCAACTCTTTCGGTAGAAGCAACACGTATGCAGCAAGTCATAGACGACACAAAAAACATTGCGCCTGCCAACGATTACGGATTAATCCTTTGGAGTCACGGCAATGGGTGGTTACAAACAGGCATTCCCAACGACACGCTTCCCTCAAGCACTCCCACTAAAACTCCACTCGCTTTTGGCGAAGACCAAGGGAAACAAATGAACATTACCACACTCGCACAAGTGGTTAATGATGAGAATTTTAGTTTTATTTATTGCGACTGTTGTTATCTAAGCACAATAGAGGTTATATACGAATTGCGCAACGCAACTCCATATATTGTTGCATCTGCCGCCGAAGTACCTGCCGATGGCATGCCCTACGACTATAACATACCTCTACTCTTTGAAGAGACCCCCAATTTATTGAGTGCATGCACAACAACATTCGACTACTACAACTCCAAAAATGGATCAATTCGCTCTTGCACCATGTCATTGATTGACACCAAATACATTTCAGAATTAGCATCAGCCACAGCCGATATTTATAGGCTACACCCCTCTCTTCCAGCCGATTTCAAACCACAAAAATTCACTCTCGACTCAAATTGTTACTATTTTGACTTTGGACAATATATCGAAGCATTATCAGCCAATAATCCTCAATTATTTGAAACATGGCAACAAGCCATTGACAAAGTAGTAATATACAAAGCTGCAACCCCTTACATGTGGAGCCAGTTGAAACTTACCCATCACAGTGGGTTATCAACTTTCATTCTCAATAGTGCTAGCAGTTGCACAATAAAAGGATACAACCAACTACAATGGTGGACTGATGTAGCCTCAATCCTTTGGAACACCGAAAATTAACTTCAATTTATAAAAACATGACACTTCTTTCAATTGAAACAACCGACTCGATAGCATCGTCTATCATCCCCGACTTGAAGACATTATCTGCAAGTTCTGTCGATAGTTTTCTCAAAAAAATCATTTCAGATGTCACCGACCTTGCAATAAGTATTGTCATAGCAATCGTAGTGTTCTACATTGGCAAATTCTTCATCAAAAAAGCCTATAAAATCACTCAAGCGATTTTATTACGCCGCAACATTGACAAGTCACTCACCACATTCGTGCTTAGTTTTGTGAAGATTGTGCTATACTTCGTGCTTATAATTGTGGTAATAGGCATTCTGGGCATCGAAACATCTTCATTCTTAGCACTTTTTGCATCAGCCGGAGTTGCTATAGGTATGGCACTCAGCGGCACACTCCAAAACTTCGCAGGTGGTGTGCTTATTCTATTCCTAAAACCCTATAAAATTGGCGATTACATTGAGGCCCAAGGATATGCTGGCACAGTGACTGAAATCCAAATTTTTCACACAATCATCAACACTGCCGACAATAAATCAATTATCATTCCTAATGGTGGACTTTCTACAGGAAGCATTAATAATTACTCACGCGAAAGCTATCGTCGAGTAGACTGGGACATCTGTTTGGCGTATGGCAACGATGTTAACGTCGCTCGCAAAGCAATACTCGATATCCTCAACAACGATGAGCGAGTAGTAAAACAATATCTCGAAGACGATATGGCCTTGCGTGGCATCAAGCCCGACGTTCTCACCCCAGTAAAAGTTCAAACCAAAACCGACCGTTCGCCAGTTGTAATTCTCAATTCTCTTGCCGATAGTAGCATCGTCTTAACAGCTCGTGCATGGACCACAAGCGAGAACTATTGGGGTCTCAAAGGAGATGTTACCGAAATTCTCTACAACGAACTCCCCAAACATGGGCTCTCATTCCCATTCCCACAAATGGACGTTCACATCAAAAACGACTAAGAAACACTTCTCAATCTACAAAATCACATTCTCTCAAAAGGGCAAATTCCAGTAGTTGGATTTGCCCTTTTTGCATCTTTTTTTCACATAAAACAACGACCTAAAATACTCGCCAAAATTTTTATTGAAAATAATTTCACTTTGTAACCATAATTAACCATAAAATATACCTTTTCTTTGAATAATTTTGACTATATTTGCGTAATTATACCAATTCGTGAGGCACACATGTGTATTTTTGACGTAATATCGATACCATAAAACCGTATAAGATATACCCTAAATATATAAGCCTCAATCATATATATCGATGGACGCACCACATTTGCTCCCCCATCACTGCAACACTTGGCACCTTATATTGCCGATAGCAATATCTGCAACCGTGCCCCCGAGATATGATAAAAATAAAAAACAACATAAATGACTAGTAAATGGAATTATTTACCCCTTACTACAGAAGAACAAAAATTAGAGATCGACTTGGCGAAGGAATTTGCCAACTGTCCTCCTATTAGCGAGCTTTTGGTACAGCGAGGCATAACTTCGATTGAGGAAGCTGAGAAATTTTTTCACCCCTCACTCAAAGATATGCACGACCCGTTCCTTATGCCCGATATGGATAAAGCTGTAAATAGGCTAAATCAAGCCATGGGGTTAAAGGAGAAAATTATGGTGTATGGAGACTATGACGTCGATGGCACAACATCGGTTGCATTGGTCTATAAATACCTCCTTAATTTTTACTCCAACATTGATTATTACATTCCCACCCGTTACGACGACGGTTATGGGATTTCTATGCGCAGCATAGACCATGCTGCCGAACTTGGCGTCAAGTTGGTTATTATTCTTGACTGCGGTATTAAGGCTATCGAAGAGGTTAAGTATGCCAAAGAAAAAGGCATCGACTTCATCATTTGCGATCACCACGTTCCCGACGACGAACTTCCCGACGCGGTAGCAATCCTTAATCCTAAGCTCGAAAACAGCACCTACCCATGCCCTCACCTATCGGGTTGTGGCGTAGGCTACAAGTTTATGCAAGCCTTTGCAATTAGCAATGGGCTTCCATTCACCGAACTTGAAGCATTGCTCGACCTTGTCGCAGTAAGTATCGCTGCCGACATTGTGCCAATGGTTGACGAAAATCGCATTATGACCTATCACGGATTGAAGCGACTCAACAGCAATCCCAACATGGGTTTGCGCGCAATCATGAAGATATGTCAACTTCACAATCGCGAAATATCTATTAGCGACGTAATCTTTAAGATTGGGCCTCGCATCAATGCATCAGGACGCATGCAATGTGGTAGCGAAGCCGTTGACCTACTCGTAGCACGCGACATCAACGACGCTTACGAAAAGGCTGAAGCGATTGACCAATACAACAAAGACCGCAAAGAACTCGATAAGCAAATTACTGAAGAGGCGAATGCTATCCTCGAGGCTCGTGGCGAAATGAATTCCGATAAAAAATCTATTGTCATCTACAACAAAGATTGGCACAAAGGCATTATCGGCATCGTTGCATCACGCCTCACCGAGTTGTACTACAAACCTGCCGTAGTACTCACTCTCACCAATGGGCTTGCCACAGGTTCATCGCGCTCGGTACAAGGCTTTGACGTTTATCGGGCTATCGACTCTGCGCGCGATCTACTTGAAAACTTTGGTGGGCACACCTATGCAGTAGGACTATCGCTTAAAGAGGAGAATATACCCGAATTTGCTAAACGATTTGAGGAATATGTTGCCAACAACATTCAACCCAACCAATTGAGGCCTCAACTCGACATAGACACATACCTCTCATTTGCCGACATCACCCCCGAATTTGTTTCTACATTAAAGAAATTCAACCCCTTCGGCCCTTGGAACAACAAACCTGTATTCTGCACCAAAGGTGTATATGATTACGGCACAAGCAAACTCGTGGGTAAGCAACTTGAGCATATCAAACTTGAGTTGGTCGACAATACATCGGGAAAAGTGATAAATGGTATCGCATTTAATATGGCTGAGCACTTTGAACACATTCATAGTGGTTGTCCATTTGACATCTGCTACACCATTGAGGAGAACAAGCACCACAATGCCACTTCTACTCTACAACTTTTCGTCAAAGAAATTCGCATGTCAAAACAATAAAGCGTAGTGTCTTCAATGAGTTACATTCACGAAATTCTCGGTAAGCACTGGGGATATGATTCGTTTCGTCCCTGTCAAGAAGATATTATCAACTCAGTTCTTGATGGAAACGACACGCTTGGACTATTGCCAACTGGTGGAGGTAAATCCATCACCTTCCAAGTGCCAGCCGTAGCCCTCGACGGTCTAACAATCGTGATTACACCTCTCATCTCTCTCATGAAAGACCAAGTTGACAACTTGAGAGAGTATGGCATCGCAGCACAATACCTTCATTCGGGGTTAACGCCATCTGAACATCGCTTAGTTATCGACAAATGTCGATTAGGCAAAGCAAAACTACTCTATATCTCCCCCGAAAAACTTCAATCGAAGAAAATGATTGACGCATTGCGACTAATGGATGTGCAACTCATCGTTGTTGATGAGGCTCACTGTATCTCGCAATGGGGCTATGACTTCCGCCCGTCATATCTCAACATCAAAACTATTCGCAAACTATTCCCTTCTGCACCCGTACTTGCATTGACTGCCTCTGCCACACCCGATGTTGTAGAGGACATAATGACTCAGTTGGAATTTCGTCAACGCAACATCTTTTCTCGCAGTTTTTCTCGCGACAACCTCTCATATATTGTGAGATATGGCGAGCACAAAGAGGGACAACTCGTAAAAATACTCAAATCGACCACCGGCAGTAGCATCGTATATGTAAGGTCGCGCCGTCGCACTCGCGAAATTGCCGAACTCCTCTACAAAGAGGGCATCTCGGCCGATTTCTACCACGCTGGGCTCGCTCCCGAGGATAAAAATGAGAAGCAAAACCGTTGGAAAAACGACAGTTGCCGAGTAATGGTTGCAACAAATGCATTTGGTATGGGCATCGACAAACCAAATGTGCGCACCGTAGTTCACTACGACCTTCCATCATCGCTTGAAGAATATTATCAAGAGGCCGGACGAGCTGGGCGCGATGGCAAACCATCCTTTGCCGTCTTACTATGCGCTAAATACGACAAATCGACTCTTAGCCGCAGATTAAGCGAAAAGTTCCCCGAAAGAGACTTTATTAAAAAAGTATATGAATTATTGGGCAACTTCCTCGAAGTTCCTGTTGGAGAGGGTTATAACCAATTATTTGAATTTAATTTCAACCTCTTTTGCAAGCGCTTTGATCTTCAACCCGTTGCCACTCATAGCGCACTCACACTACTCACTCAAGCACAATACATCGAGTTTACCGAAGAAATCAACACCTCTTCACGCGTAATGATTCTTCTCCACAAAGACGAATTATATTCGCTTAATCTCTCTCCCGACGTCGACAAAATTTTTCAATTACTACTGCGTTCCTACACAGGATTATTTGCCGACTATGTATATATCAACGAGTCACTTCTTGCCAGCCGATTGAGATGCACTGAGCAAGAGATTTACACAGCATTGCTAACTCTTTCGCGAATGCATGTATTGCACTATGTACCTCGCAAATCAACCCCATACATCTTATACACATCATCGCGCGAATTACCCAAACATGTCTTACTTCCAATAGCAATCTACGAGGAACAGCGCGAAAAATTGGCCACTCGCATCGATTACATGAAGCAATTTGCCTTTTCTCCCGACCGTTGCCGTGTGAATATCATGCTTGAGTATTTTGGAGAAAAAACAACTGTCCCATGTGGTAAATGCGACTATTGCCGTCAAAGCAAACCCTCTACACACTCTAAAGAAAAGTTCAACAATCTCCGTGACTCTATCATATATATGGCTTCTCAACCAGGGGGACATAAGATGTCACACTTTGTTTCTACAGCAAATGCCCGTCAAGAGGAAACAATCGAAATGATACGCACTCTCCTTGATGAGGGTATCTTAGAATTGGTTAATGATGGAGAAACCATTAAAACAAGCGATTCTTATAGCAAAAAATAATAAAATATTGCCAATTTATGCGTTTGATGCAAGGTCTTTTCAATCATTATTCCTAACTTTGCACCCGATTTACAACAATGTTGTAAACTACGAAAATGACTGAAGCAAAAAATCTAAACATATCAATCTCTAAAGAACTATTGTCTGATATGCCCACCGTCGCTTTTGCTGGGCATATCTCGATAATCGACAATGAAGAAGCGGCCAAAAGTGCGCTCTTTTTTCTCAATAACCAACGATTTGTAGGATTCGACACCGAAACTCGCCCCTCGTTCCGCAAAGGGAAACGA
>JAEIGA010005778.1_pt1 | contig 18848 bp, 24 predicted proteins | sample 9270691 | NCBI WGS metagenome assembly JAEIGA01 (sample SAMN17057246, study PRJNA624740) | gut metagenome | biome: biome; isolation source: fecal sample | host: Bos grunniens | place: China: Xizang | collected 2019 | reverse complement strand
AAATGGGGGTTCGACCCGCAGGCGAAAGGCAGACGGAAGTATGCCGGTTCGCGCAGCGAATGAGCCAAGGGGAATGTAGCGAAGCGAAATCAATCCCTCACCTCCGCCAGTAATCGCATCTTGTTCAACATAAAAATAATCCCGCCGGTTGGCGGGATTTTTTGGGGGAACTTTATCTGGTTTTATATTCTTGTAACGATTTATTTATGCATTGTAAATGTTGCGCCAATTGTTCGTATTCTGTCATATAACAATCTAATGCGCGACGGGCTTGGGTGGCAACATCATCGCTGTATCCGTCTGTTGTTATATTAATTTCACACGATTCAATACGTTTTGAAACAAAGTCCATACGTGCTTCAATTTCTTCACGTTCGGCATTTAATGCGGCTATGCGACCCTTGGCTTGGGCGGTGGCACATACCAAAGCATATGTTTTATTAAATTGTGCAACATGTGGCATCTGTGCACGAGCAGCGGCTGCGCTTTGGATTTTTTTACCAATACCCTTCATTTGGTATTCATATGATTCAATCAATTCTTCGGCATCCTGCGCTTCGGACGGGTCAAAACGACTGTTTTGACTGGCATAACTTTGCAGGTGCGAAATATGATCGCGCATTAATTTGTGTTCGTGTTCGGCATCTGCGCCGGCACGTATAGTGTCATTTAATTTTTTTGCCTTTGCGTCCATAACTGATTTCAATATATGGAACACAGTTATATCAAGTGTTTTTTTATTGCTCATTTTATATCCCCCGATAACTTACACGATATTATATAGTGTACAAAAATATATTTGTCAAGACGCAAAGACAGGGATTTTGCAAAAAAATCCCTGTCTTAATTGTGTTTTGCAACAACGGTTATTCCGAACGTGTGAATGCGCCGTGGTTTAACAAGTCACGAACGGCAAAGTGTTTTACCTTCTTGGCCGACGTTGATGGCAATTCTTCTTCGGTAATGGCGAAATGCTTTACCCATTTGTATTGGGCGATTGCCATATTTGATTTTTTTAACAAAAATGCCACCCGATCCACGGTTACCCCCGGTTTAACTTGGAACACGGCAAAAGGCACAATTTTGTCTTTTATCACGTATTCAAACACCGCGGCATTCAAGATTTCGTCGTTTTGCATATACAGGTCTTCCAATTCGTCTGGATATACGTTTTTACCGCTGTCCAAAACGATGACTTGTTTTTGGCGGCCTTTTACCTGTAAACGACCATATTTGTCCAAGCAACCGATGTCGCCCGTTTTGAACCATCCGTTTTCAAATGCTTCGGCATTGGCGGCATCGTTTTCCAAATAACCTGTCATAACCATATTGCCGCGCACCCAAATTTCACCAACGCCATTTTTATCCGGATTGTGAATTTGGATTTCATTCCCCGGCAAAGGTCCCGCATAGTACATAGAACCATTTGAACGACGGAACGCAAAGTTAAAGTTCGCAGGCCCCGTTGTTTCGGTCAATCCATAGCAATCGCCAACCACAAATCCCATTTTTTCATAGAATTTACGGATAGATGGCTTTAATGTCGCGCCGGCCGAAACCAATACTTTTGTATTTCCGCCGAATGCGTCATGAACGGGCTTGGTAACTTTTTCGACCAATTTGCCCAACCCAATTGCACGCAGTACTTTACGCATAGATACGATTACGCGCATCAAAGTCCACACGTGTTTGTCTTTGGCCGAATCTACAATTTTCTTATAGAACACTTCCCAAATACGTGGCACGGCGGGTATAACTTCGGGTTTATATTGTTTAAAGTCCTTGATAAATTCTTGTGGCTTTAATACCGGCTGTAATAACAATTTACCCTGTAGTGCGACCGGAACGATAATATTAATTACCACACCATATATATGATACAGTGGCAAAAATCCATAGAAAGTATACCCCGGCAAAATCACATCTTTATAGAATTGTGCACCATTTGCCAACGACAACAGATTATCGTGTGTCAACCCCACGACCTTTGGATTGCCGGTTGAACCCGATGTAAATGATAACTGTGCGATATCGCCACGTTCTGTATCGCCCATAACGAATTCAGATTCGTCCGTATCGTCGATATTTTCAATATCAAACATTTCGGCTGGTGCGTTTTCGATAAACATACTTTTTTGTGCCAAAGCCAATTTGCAATCTGTGCGTTTCATCATATTGATGTGTTCGTTGGTATTCAAACCTGTATCCAACATCAAAGCGCGTGCGCCCAAAGACGTAATTGCAAAGTAAGAACGCAAAAAGTCCGGTGTATTACCCGACAAAATTGCAACGGTATCGCCTTTTTTAATACCAAAACGTTTTGCCAATAAAACGGCACGTTGTTTTACCTTTTGTAATAAATCTGCATATGTTTCGTTCTGGCGCACAAAGAAAATACGGTCTTTGTTACGCGAACATACATCTTGCAGCATTTCATATATGTTTTTAGCAATCATATTTATGCTCTTTTTTGATTATACTTAACACCATATCACCATGATATGGTTATATTGAATATAGCCGTTTTTATTATTAAATACAACCGAATAATAGGGATTTGTTCTTGTTTGGTGGCTATTTGCTGGATACCAGATATAGTAAATTCGTTCGAATCAATTACTATATTTTGTGTTTTATGTAAAAAACGAATCATTTCCTATGGCAAAAGTTATCAAATATTGACACAAACACATATTTCGTGCTGATTTACCGATTCTGTTTTATGGCTGTACAATGCGGAATATCTGGATTTTTAAAAGTAAAGCAAAAAATAATTTTTTTTGCACTTTTATAGATTGATAGTTTTTATGCAAAACTATATATTGATATCGAAACGAACAAACAACCACTATATGTTGTGTTTTTACAAGGATTGGAGTTATAAGATGTCAGAAACACAAAACGAAGTTCAAATTCAAATCACACCAACATTAACGACGCGTTTGGTTGCCGTGCAAAAGCGCAGCGGCGAAACCGTACCTTTTGATGTCAGAAAGATATACGAAGCCATCAAGAAAGCGGTCGCCGTCACGGCCGAAGTATCGGATGTCGAAGTCGTCAAGATTACCCAAGATGTATTAAAACGATTGGATGACAGATTCGCCGACAAAACACCAAAGGTCGAAGAAATCCAAGATGTTGTTGTACGTTCTTTGATGGATGCCCGCGCCTATAAAACGGCCGAGGCATATATTATTTACCGTCAAAAACGCACAGAAATCCGCGAATCTATGGTTGATGCGGTCGAAGTTATCGAAGGTTATGTCGGTGGCTCGAATTGGCGCATCAAAGAAAATGCAAATGTCGGCTATTCCATCGGTGGCTTGATATTGCGTACCAGCGAACGCGTAACCGCGGAATATTGGTTAAACCTGTATCCGCGGGCGGTTGCTGAAGCCCATAAGACCGCGGCAATTCATGTTCATGATTTGGGTTGGCTGACGGGATATTGTGCGGGCTGGTCATTACGTGAATTGTTATACGAAGGATTCAATGGCGTTGATGGTTATTTGCAATGCGAACCTGCGCGCCACATGGCAACGGCTATTTCCCATATGGTGAATTTCTTGGGCACGTTACAGAACGAATTTGCCGGCGCCCAAGCGTTCTCGTCTGTTGATACATATTTGGCACCATATGTGCGTATTGATAATTTATCATATGCCGATGTAAAAAACGCCATGCAGACATTGATATTCAATTGTGCGGTTCCATGTCGTTGGGGCACCCAAACACCATTTATTAACTTTACATTTGACTGGACATGTCCGAACGATTTGAAAAATCAACGTCCATTTATTGGTCGCGAACAGGTTAACTTTACATATGGCGACCTTCAGGCAGAAATGGATATGATTAATCGCGCTTTCTTAGAGGTCATGACCGAAGGCGATGCATTGGGACGTCCATTTACATTCCCAATTCCAACATATAACATTACACCTGATTTCCCATGGGAACACCCAAATGTAAAACCATTATTTGATTTGGCGGCAAAATACGGTATTCCAAATTTCCAGAATTTCTTGAATTCTGATTTGAATCCAACCGACGTGCGTTCTATGTGCTGTCGTTTACGTTTGGATGTTCGTGAATTGTTGAAACGTGGTGGTGGTTTGTTTGGTTCTGCGGAAAAGACGGGATCAATCGGGGTTATCACAATCAATTTGGCACGTTTGGGTTACATCCATCGTGGCAATCGTGAAGGTTTGTTTACAGAATTGAAACGTTTGCTGGATTTGGGGCGTGATGCATTGGAAATCAAACGTGACATTATATCCAAGAATATGCAACGTGGTTTGTATCCATTTACACGCCGTTATTTGGGTGATTGGAATCATCACTTTTCAACCATTGGTGTGAACGGTGCAAACGAAATGGTTCGCAATTTCACGGGCGATCGCGAAAATATTGCGACCCCAATGGGTAAAAAATTGGTATTGGATGTAATGGACTTTATCCGTGAAAACTTGGCGAATTTCCAAGAACAAACGGGTAATTTGTATAATCTTGAGGCAACACCAGCCGAAGGTTGTTCGTATCGTTTTGCCAAAACGGACGTTAAAAACTTTCCGGATATTATCACGGCTGGCACCAAAGATGCGCCATATTACACCAATTCAACCCAGTTACCGGTGAACTTTACAGACGACCCATTTGTCGCCTTGGAACACCAAGAAGAATTACAACGCAAATATACCGGCGGTACAATGTTGCACCTGTACATGGGCGAACCTGTATCTTCGGGTGACGCGGCCCAGAAAATCGTGCGTACGATATTTGAAAACTATAAAGTGCCATATATGACATTGACACCAACGTTCTCGATATGTCCAAAGCATGGATATTTGCCGGGTAAACACGAATTCTGTCCGAAATGCGATGCGGAAAACGCAGCGAACACGGACACAAACGAACAATAACGTCATAAATAAAAAACAAGGGAAGGAGACAGATATGACAACAAATTGCAACAGAACACAATGCGAAGTTTTTTCACGTTCAATGGGCTTTATTCGTCCTGTAAAAAACTTTAACATTGGTAAATTTTCTGAATTCAGTGAACGTAAAACATTTACCGAAGCAAATTGTTTATCTGCGGGTCAACGTCATTGTGAATTATTAAAGCGTGCGGCATAATATTATGCGTGAAATTCAAATTGGGGGATTGGTTTCGTTCACCACAATTGATTATCCGACAAAATTGGCGTGTGTGCTGTTCTTGGTTGGATGTCCTTTGCGGTGTGCATATTGTTCCAATCCCCATTTATTATGTGTTGGTGATGGTGAATATGACCCCGAACGCGTGTTTGAATGGTTGCAATCGCGCGTCGGGAAATTAGAGGCCGTCGTATTTTCTGGTGGCGAAGCGTTAATGCAAGGCGACGTGGCGATTGAATATATGCGCCGTGTACGTGAATTGGGATTTCAGATTGGTTTGCATACCAATGGCTTTTATCCCGAAACTTTATCGCGCGCATTGGACGTTGTGGATTGGGTTGGATTGGATTTCAAAGCGACTCGTGAAAAATATCCGGATTTAACGGGGCAAAATATTGCATATGACAATATGTTACGTTCGTTGGATGTATGGTTGTCAACCGGCAAAGGTTACGAAGTACGTGTAACCTGTGATCCGCGTTATATTGATAAAAATGATTTGCGTGAAATATCAAAAATCTTGGTGGCGCGTGGGGTTAAAAATCTGGCGGTGCAAAAATATATCCCGCATTTTGAAGACGACGCACATAAAACAACACCGGCCATGCGTGATGCAATTTTTTCTGACACACAATTACGTACGGAAATAGAATCGATATTCCCATCGGTCATTTGGCGTGATTAGTTTAAAAAATCCCCAATTGGGGATTTTTATTTACATACCGCTGTATATGGCGGTTTTGATTTTTCTGTATCAATTTCACCCAATCCACAATCCAAACAATTAAACCGGCGATTTTGTGAATGTGCGGCATCAAACGGTATATCGATATTTTCCAACTCTGGAATTGCTGTCGCATATTTTTTATTTGGAAACCCAAAGTAAAACGCACGGCCCGCGCCACTGCATTCTATTGCCCACGATGGATAGCATGCCGGATTGGTTATTTTGGTTGGGTCGGGCACACATGTGCTTTCACAAGTATCGGTGTTTAACACTTCTTTTTCGCAATCTGTGCACGATGTTTGTGGCACACGCAGTGTTGTCCCCATTCCACCTTGGACGGCTTTGCGTATCACTTTTTCACATTTCTTTGCGTCCGGTGTTTTTGACGGATCGACCACGCATTCCCATTCCAAAGTGTTGTAATTCAATCGTGCAATCATATTGTTTGGGCACTGTTTTTCCAAAAATGGGTCAACGCATTCCCAAACGTCATCCACGATAATTGCGGTTTGTTTGTCGGCGCACAGTGGTTTTCTGGAATCATCTGGCACGCATTGCAAAGTGTCCGAATCCCATATCATATCCCCCGCGCAGTTTGTTTGATAATTATACGCGATACACTGCCAACGACCAAATCGGTACGTTTTTGCCGATCCTGGGGGGCAAATTATATTGACCTCTGCATTTGGTGCAACTATGTTTCCGACATCTGGGGTTTCGTACTGGGTTAAATAAACCAATTGTCCATCGGTTAATTCCATTTCTTCGATAATTGCGGCGGGTACGGTCGGTTTAGACGTTGTTCCGCCGGACATAATTTTGTTTTCCTGCATTAATCCGAACGTTCCGGCTTCGGCATAGTTTTGTTCCAAAATCTCCATGATTTTATTGTGTGATTCTGCATCCAACGCAACGGTTGCGGTTACGATAAAGTTCGCCGTTGGTTGATTGTTTTTTGATGTTGCGTCACATGGTGTTACTTTGAATTTTTTATCCAAGCATATAAATTGGCTGCGAACATTATATTGTTCTGTACAGATATCTTGGAATTGTGTGCCATTAATTTGCGCATTATGCATTGCGGTTGCACATTGTGCCACCGTCCGCAAATCCGACATAGTAATTGCATATTGTGTATCGTGCTTTTCGATGTATTGGTTGGGGCTGCTGATAATATAATATCCCGCCATCAACATTGCGAACAAAATCATGATAAAAATATTCATCATCCCCCCTTGCGATTTATAAAAATTCTATGTAATATACGAATAAATTGCAACAGGAAATACGACATTATCATGAGAAAATTTATATTAATTTGCGCAATGTTAATTATTGGTGGGTGTGGTTTTACACCGATGTTTTCTGGAAATGACACTGATATTTATGTATCCCCAATCAGTGGTATAAACGGCATAGATTTACGTAATGCGCTGTGGGGGCGTTTTGGTGGGCAACGTGATGCGGGTGCCACATACACATTGACTGTAAATTTAAGTGAACCTGTCACACAATACAAAGCGTTGGAGCGCACCGGTGACGCCACATGGCAACAGATTTCATTAACTGCGGATTACACATTGTCACACAACGGCAATCAGATTGCGACCGGCACCGAAAGTGCGGCCGAATCTTACACATTTGTACGTTATCTGGTTGCGTCAAATGCATCGTATAACAATGCGGTTCAAAATACTATCCGTGTACTGGCGGACAAGATTGGTACACGTGTTATTGCCGAAACCTATCGTTATTCTAACAATGGGGCAGGGGCCCAGAAATAATGAAATGGAAAGATGCTGATTTTAAGTCCGGTATTGGCAAAATTCGTGCGGTTTTGATATATGGTCCCGACGCGGGTCAGGTTGACGAATACTGTGACTTGGCGGTTTCTACATTGGGGATTGAAAAAGACAATTTGTTTGCACTGGATTCCGACGAATTGCGTGAAAAACAAGATGCCCTGTTTGCCGAAGCGTGCAGCCCATCTATGTTCGGTGGTCAAAAGATGGTTTTGATATCCAACGCGGGCGACGCATGTGCCAAATCTGTAGAAGAATTGGTAACCCATACCGGTTTATGTGCAACGGTTGTGGTTGCGGCGGGCGATTTGCGTGCGGGTGGTGGTCTGCGTTCTTTATTTGAAAGCGCAGAAGATATGGCGGCTTTGCCGTGTTACACCGACGACGCGCGCACATTGGCAAATTTGATACGCAATGAACTGTCCGCGGCATCTGGTATTGCCCAGATTACGCCCGATGCCATGACGTATATGACGACTCATCTTGGTGGCGACCGCGGCATTACGCGCAGTTTTTTGAACAAAATCGCATTATACGTCCATGACAAACGTGTGGTTGAATTATCCGACGTTGAAAAGTGTTTGCCCGACACCGGTGCCGCAGATATGGATGATTTTTTGTTTTCTTTGACCGCCGGTCATATTCAGCAAACTATGACGGCATTGGACCGATTATTTTATGACAACAAAGAACCAAATATGTTGGTTCGTATGTTGGACATGCATTTCAAGCGTTTACAAACGGCCGTTGTTGATGGTCATCTGCCGCGCTTGTTCTGGAAAGTAGAAGAGAAATTCAAACAGGCCATGCGTATATGGCCGGAACGTGAAATCACGGCGGTATTAATCCGCTTGAATGAATTGGAACGTCAATTGCGCACAACGGGTATGCCGTCCGAGGTTTTATTACGTGACTTTGCGTTAAAGTTATCGGTCCGTTCTGCGAAATTGGCAATAAGAAAAAGGAATTAATCATGATGCCATCTGTTTATGCACCCAAAGATTTCAAACGTCTGCGTGCGGCGGGCGATTTGGTTGCGCGTTGCTTTGATTTTATATCACCACATATTCGTGCCGGAATTTCCACGGGTGAAATCGACCGCATGGTTGCGCAATTCTTAAAAGAAAATGGGGCGCGTTCATCCGATTTGGGGTACCAAGGATATCCAAAGCATATTTGTACATCTGTTAATGATGTTATTGTGCACGGCATCCCCAGTGATGAAGTTATCTTAAAAGATGGCGATATTGTAAACGTTGATTTAACCGCAGAATACAAAGGTTTTCATGGCGACGCATCCCGTATGTTTATGATTGGCAACGTTTCAAATCAGGCGCGTAAATTGGTTAATGTGTGTCAAGACGCCTTAAACGCGGCTATATCTGTATGTGCCCCTGGGGTGCCATTATCTGAAATTGGTAAAACGATTGAATCTGTTGTGTTGCCACATGGTTTTTCTATCTCGCGCGATTTTGTGGGGCACGGTATTGGCAAAGTAATGCACGACGACCCCCAAATTTACCATTTTTATGATAAACAATGGGATAAAGTAAAAATGGTCCCTGGTTTGGTGTTCACGATTGAACCTATGATTAATACCGGTTCTGCCGAATGCAAGATTGATGATGATGGATGGACGGCACGAACGGTCGATGGTGGCCTGTCGGCCCAATGGGAACATACGATTGGCATAACCGAAGACGGTGCAATAATTTTCACAGAAAAAATGGTATAATTGGTGCGATGGCGGATGCGGATAAAATGTTTTATGCCGGTCATCGTGAACGGTTAAAACAGAAATTACAAGACGATAAATTAACCAGTTATGAAAAATTGGAATTATTGTTAACCTATGCGATTCCGCGTCGCGATGTTCGGCCATTGGCGCGCGCGTTAATAAATCAATTCGGTGGTGTGTATTTTGTTTTAACTGCACCCTATGAAGATTTGGTGCGTGTTAATGGTGTTGGGCACAATACGGCATTATTAATACGTTTGGTATCGGAATTAATGTTGGTATCGTATCGCGAACGCGTTGACCGTGGTCAATCATTATTAAATCCGGTTGTTTTACAAGAATATTGTCGTCGTTTGGTTGTTGGCAAACCGGTCGAAGAATTTCATGTTTTGTATTTTGGCAATGAAATGCGTCTGTTGGACGATGAATTACACAGCCGTGGCACAATTGATTATTCCGATGTCTATCCGCGCGAAATTTTACGTCGCGCATTGGCATTAAATGCGATTAACGTTGTGTTGGTGCACAATCATCCATTATCGGATAATTCTTTTTCCACCGAAGATATTGCTTTGACCGAAGCCATAGAGAAGAAATTGAACGAATTTAATATCGGGTTATGGACGCATTATGTTGTGACATCAACGGGTATTGTTCATGATATTCGTGCCAGTGCATGGTTAAACAAATCATCGTTTTTTAATAAATAAAAATCCCCATATTTATGGGGATTTGTTTATTCTGCGATTTCTGGTTCTAATTCGATTTGTAATCCGGTATCTTGGATATCTAATATTTCAAATGTACCATTGTCGCCGCGGTTTTGTAATGCCCTTTGCCGTTGTTTGGACAATTCGATTACTTCATCTAAATCTGCGGTTATTTTCACGCACGCATTGTCAAGCAAGTAATTTTTTACCATCGGCAATATTGCAGCCAAGATTAAGAAAATGAACATTAAATTGCGCATATTGGTAAACAAATCATTTTTTGCACCACGTATCAATGATATTGCCCACCCGAACAATAAAACGCCGGCAATTACCAATATCGCAATCCATGCAACATTCAAAAAAGATTCAAATGTACGTGCGATACAGGTTGGGTCTTCGACGACTATTTTATTGTTCGCCAAGTCAATCCCCGGATTGTGAAAACCCGAATTTTCCAATGCTGATAAAATTTTGTACAGTGTTAAATCGTCCATTTTCTGTGCCTTTGATTATTTCTTTTGACCGCCTGCGGAAAAGAATCCCGGAATTGCAAAGTCATCGTCGTTTGCGGCGATGCCGGCCCACCCGAACAGGTCGCCCATCAAACCGCCGTCGTCACGTTTTGCTTTTTTGAAAGGCAAAATATTTTTCAATTTGCCAATTTTTCCATGCGCTTCTGGTTTTGGTGCGGCGACAATTTTATCTTCGTTTTCTGCGAATTCTGATGCCAATTGTGCCAAAGTTGCATCTGTGTCGTCTGTATCCATCACAACAAAGTCATCTGCTGAATCGTCCGCTGTGTCTTCCACAACCGGTGTTTGGTTTGCTTCTTCACGCAGTGGTTTCATACTTTCCAACAATTCTTCCAATGTTTTTTTGGTTTCGACAACCGGAACATCGTCATTAATCATATCGCCAATAGATATTGCTTCGACATTATCTGTGTCGTTTATTTCCGGCGCAATTTGTGAAATGTCGTGTTCTGTATCAATAAATTCATCCGGTGCGGGTGCATCAACTGCTTCGGCTACAATAACTTCTGATGCATCTGCTTCATCAACGATAACTTCTTCTGTTACATCGTTGTCGATAATTTCTGTTGCTTGGTCAATAATGATTTCGGGTTGTTCTGTATCTTCAACCGGTTCTGTTACGGGCGCGTCAACGATGATTTCTTCTGTTGTGTTCTGGGGTGCCGCTTCTTCCGGTTTTGTTGCCAACACAGACAAAATAGGAATAACTTTTGCGGTATCTTCTTCTACCTGTTCTGTATCAACGACTGGTTCTGTATAAACTTCTGCTGTTATTTCTGGGGTGGTATCGATTTCTGGTTCAACGTGTTCTGCGACCGGTGGCAATATTTCAGAATTTGTAATAATTACCGGTTCCGGTTCAATTACAACGGATTCGCAAATTGGTTGTGTTTCTGTAACAACATCATTTTGTTTGGCATCCATTGCATCATCACAATCAACGGGTACACCAAATAAAATTGTATCTTTATCCAAACCCAAAGTGCTGCGCACTTCTTCAAAAGCGGCACGAATATCCGTCATTTCAAACAGTTCATTACCAGAAATATAAATAATTTTTGTCTTCATGTAAAATCACCCCCACAATACATTGATATACTATATCACATTTTCATGTTGAACGCATATAAAAAATATCTTAAACTGCCAATATGGCAGATATAAAACAACAAATTTTTCAAGAGTTATCCAGTTTAGAAGAAGCCGCCGCCAAATTGCGTGGTACGGCGATACACGCGGGCAAGCAAACAGATTTAGAGGTCGCGATTTTAACGCAACAGGTTCGTACTTTGCGTGAAAAAAATACGCGTGCTGCCGAAATGATTGACGAATCGTTAACTATATTAAAGAAGTTGAAAAAATGAGTGTTGTGTCCATACCTATTGTAAATAAAAACTATCCCATGGGCTGTGAAGATGGGCAAGAGGCACGCTTGTTGGAATTGGGGCGTATGGTTGATGCACGTGCGCGTCAGATTTTGGATAAAATTGGCCCATTGCCGGAAAGTGCTTTGCTGGCAACGCTGTGTATTGTTTTGGCGGACGAAGTTCATAATCGTCCTGCGCCATCTGTGACGGATGCCGATTTGAAAGAGATTTTGGCGCGTATTCGTGAAATTAAGCATAAGATAGCGCAATAAAAAAAACCGCAATTTGCGGTCTTTTTATTACAGTGTTTTTTGCATTTTATTTTGCATAATTGCCATATTTACTGTATCTGCACGAATTTGTCTGATTGTGCCTTCTTGCCAACCTTCGACTTGTCGGATTGCGCGTGCCAATGCTCTGATTTGTTCATCTGTCAAATCACTTAGTTTTAATGTTGTTGACATTCCGGTCAATCTGCGCAGATATGAATTATATGCTGCCGTGTTGTTTTCAAATGGTGGCGCATACGAATACATTGCGTTGCCGATTGTTTTGTTTTTGTATTTTTCCGAACGCAGCAAAGCGCAAATTGCGTCCATTCCGGTTTGTTCGTCGGGAAATACCGCAAAGCCGCCGGCGCTGCCAATTGCGCCGTTTTCGTGTGCAAAAGAACCGCTGCGGATGCATCCGGGGTTATTGTTGCGCCATGCGCGTGAACCGCCTTGACGCAGGGTCTGTGCGCCCCCTGCGGTTGTGTAAATCACGTTATAGTTTTGGGCAACTGCATGTGTATTTATGTTTAAATCCACGTAAACTGTATAATTCACTGTTTGGCTGTCTGGTACTTCAATCTTATTTAAGTTTTCCGGAATATCACATTTTGGGACATCGGCTTCGTGTGCGCTTGCCCCCGTTTCACTTTGTGGTATGCCCAGTGTTCCCATCATAAAGCCGCATGTGCATAGCAGTGTTTTAAATTTTAATGACATTTTTTCTCCTTTGCAACCAAGCAGACCCGTCAACAAATGTTGACTGTCTAAATTGTTATACTGTTTTTGTTTGATTGGTTCGTTGCGATAACATCAATTCGCATCGTACATTCAGACGTAATATATTTATACGCCCCGACTTGTCATTAACCGACAGCCCGCCCCGAAATCAGGGAACCAAAGTTTGTATATACATAATATACATATATTGAAAAAAATCAAGTAAAAATGCGGATTATTTATCAAAAACTGCCACTATTTCCCAATGGTTGCTGCCGACAAACTGATCGACTGGGGTCAAATGGGTCAAATGGTACCCGCCACGTGTTAATGTTTTTGCGTCGCGGTCAAAGGTGTTTGGATTACAAGAAATGTATACAATTCGCTTGATATTACTGCGTATTAATTCTTGGCATTGTGCATCTGCGCCGGCGCGTGGTGGGTCAATAATTGCCGCGTCATATTGGTTTAACATTGCGGCTGTTGCAGGTTTTTTGAACAGGTCGCGTTTAACGCCGGTGCCGACTATATCAAATCCATCGGCATTTGTCGCAAAAGTAAAATTTCCAATTCCGCAAAACAAATCAATTACACGTTTATTGTCACCGATATATTGCACGACCAAATCACGCATTATGTCCGCGCCAATAATGGTTGGTTGTAAAAAAGCGCCCGATGGATAATCGACGGTATGTGCACCAAATGTGACGGTTGGTATTGCGGTCTGTTTAATTATCTTGTCGTTCCATGTTATGCGTATTGCATCCAATTTGTCGGCGGCTTTTTTGAATTCTGGGGTAAAGTAGGGCACATTTGATGTTATTGCGATGTCTATCCCATTGTCACACGATGTGATTAAGCATGCGCCCGCGGCCGCCCACGGTAACTGTGCCACCATCGGCAGGATGTTATTTATTTTTCCGCATAAATTGGGGCAGTGTGTGATATTGATAATGTTTTTTGATTTTGCTTCATACAATCCAAATTGATTTGGTGCAAAGCAAAAGTCCGCACGACGACGTTCGCCGGCCTGTATCCAAACAGCAGGGTTGGTTGGATGTGCTTTTTCAATTTGTCGCAATTTTTGTTCGCGATAATCTGGTGCTGTAAAATCGTATTTACAGCCCCCGCATTTACCAAAAAATGGACATTTTTGTGACATTAAAAACTGACCCGTGCGCCCAATCTGAATTGATGAGATGTCGGATTCAAATCGCGGACTTCTGTGATTTTTGGATTGAACATATAGAAATATCTGTATCCAAAATCCAATGCGAATACTGTATTAAATTCGATTCCAATACCCGCCATAGCCGCCGCCACAGGTGCGATTTTTTTGTCTATGTGGACATTTTCTTCACCCGAATTCCATGACAGCCCTGCGCCAACACCGACATATGGCACCAACATTTGGCTGTGGAACAATCTGTAAATATTATCAACGCGCGCATCCAAAATGGCGTTTACAAAAACTGTGTCGCCCGTCAAAGACAGATTTTTCCAATGCGCTTTGGTTTTGATATAGTTTGCCTCTAATCTGAAAGTGTCGTATATACGAACGCCGGCCATTGCTTCAAAAGAATTTGAATTGCGTGCAGATACGGTTACGTCATCTGAATTTGTAAAACCGTCCCACATTGCAAAGTTATACGCACCACCAACATAGAATCTGCGCGTGCGCGCCAATGCTTCGTTATCTATCCCCGCCGGTTGTTCGATGTTTGGCATATTTACTTGTTCAACGCGATATGGGATTGCGGCACTGGCCATCGTTGGAATCAAAGTTGCGGTAACAAAAAATAAGTGCTGTTTCATCATTTTGCCTTTTATTTTAGAACTCTGCGCGAATTGTTGCCATTATGTTGCTGATATTATCTGTGCCCCCATCGCGCACATCCCAACCAAAGCCATTTCCAATCATCATTTGGTATTGGTATGCGATATCAATGCCAATTAACTCGTTTAATTTAACATTAAATCCAATCTCTGCGCGTGGTGCAGCAATAACGAATCCATTTGCGCCATCTGTGCCTTCGAATTCATATACACCAACCCCTGCGCCAAATCCCATAAATGGAACAAAAGTTCTGCGTTTGGTAATGTCGCCACTTTGAACGTATCTGCGGGCCAAATCAAAATACAGCATTCCGCCCAATGTCTTTTGTGTTGCTTGTTTTCCGTCTAAATCTGAAAACTTCAACACAGAATTTTGGAAATCTATTTCCGTTCTGACGTACGACGATAAATTCCACCCCAGACCGATTTGCGTTGTGTATCCGCCCGAACTTTCATAATTTTTTCCTTGGAATTGTGCGGAATCTGTTGCGAAACCCAAATTTAATCCTGCGCCCATACGGACATAGTGTGATGTTGGAACGAACACGCGCATATCGTCGTTTTTGACGGCACCAACATATTCATACACTTCTTGTCCCAATTCCCCCGGCGCATCATCAATGATGTCGTCATATATAACTGCGGCACTGACCAAATCCAGTCCACGTCCAATTTCGTTGCGGAATTTTTTATCGCTGTAATCTGCGTTGGCTGTGGTCGTGCTGATAACGGCCAAAGCCGCCCCTATACCCAAAAATGCTTTCATTTGTTTCATTTCCATGTTCAACATATTACTATTATAAATAATTTTATCATAAATTGCGACTTGATTCCAGTGCGATTTATGCGTACGATATATGTATGTCAAATAAAACATCGGATAAAAAGATTGCGTTGATTGCCGGCGCATTGGACTTGCCGTTCTTTACGCGTGATGCCTTGCGTCGTGCGGGTTGGGACGTATTTGTTATTGGGTTAAAGAATTTCTGCGATCCGCGTTTGGAACCGGATATGGTTGTGCGATTGGGTGGTGGTGGTCGCGCCGCGCGCCAGTTGCGTCGTCGTGGCATTCGTAAATTAACATTTGTGGGCGCGTTGGGGCATCCTAACTTTTCTGATTTGCGTCCTGATTTTTGGACAATTCGCATGTTGTTGCGCGTTATGAAACATCAACGGGGGTATGATTCTATGGCTGTTGCATTTAATAGTGTTCTGGAAAAACAAGGGTTCGAAGTTGTGGCTGCCCAAGATTTGGCGCCCGAATTAACTTTTACAGATGCGGGTGTTCAAACGCGTGCACGTCCAACACGTTCGGATATGGCGAACATTGAACGCGCGATTCAGGTTTCGCATACCATTGGTGCCGAAGATATTGGTGCGTCTGTCGTTGTTGATGCCCAAGTTATCGCGGTCGAAGCGGCCGAAGGCACGGCCCGTATGTTGGAACGTGTCATTGAAATGCGCAAAAGCCGTCGTCGTGCGCGCGGTGTGTTTGCGAAAATGACCAAACCAGATCAGGATTTGCGTATTGATATACCTGCGATTGGTGTTGATACGGTAAACGCGGTCGCGGCGGCGCATTTGCGTGGAATTGTTGTAAACACACGTACATGTTTTGTTGTTGATAAACCCGCGGTAATCCGTCGTGCAAATGAATTGGGTGTTTTTATCTTGGCGTTGGATTAATTGTATAATGCGTTATAATATTGCATATGGTGACGGGGGATATGTACAGATTTATAACTTCGTTTATTGCTTTGTCTATGTGTTTTCTGACGCAAACTGCATTGTGTGATGACGGTGACCAACCGGTGGCAAGTGGTCAACTGCAAGCGGCGGAAAATCAATTGACACAAGATGGTTGTAATGACAGGAACCGCGTTGGCAATATGACGCCCGCAGAATTTTTTGAAAAATGTATTGCTTCACTTAATGAAATTGCCCAATTGCAAAAACAGTATAACGCGGCGCGTAAAAATGAAATGCGTTTGGGGAATCGTTTGTTGGGTGGTCTGACAACGGCGGCAACGGGTGCGGGTGGTATGATGTTGGCGATGGGGCTGTCCGAACAGCGGGCGGATAAACAGGCCGAAGATCAAATGCGTGCATACGTTTCTACTTTCAAATGCAATTACGGTAACACCAATGTGGCATATGGCACGATGCCAACAGAATTGCCAATGTCAACAGAGTTGTACAATCTGTACGCCGAATATGTTGCGCTGGCCAATGATTTGAAAATGCGCAAAGAATCCCTGGGGTTGCGTGCAGGCATTGAAAGCGAGCCGATTTTAGATTCTGCTACAACCGGATTATATGACGATGTTTCGTCTGGGCGTTCGGCTGGTATGTACACGTCTTTGGCGCGTGCGATATTGGATCCCGAAGGCGAAGATGCCAAAAAATGGGACGAGCAAGCAAAAAAATCCAAGAATTTGGTCATATCTGGTGCGACGGTCGGTGGTGTTGGTGCCGTTGGTGGCGCTGTTGGTAATATGTTAATCAATAAAGATGCTTATGGGGCGGATTCGGAAACAAAATAAGTTTTTGTCTGATTATTGCTTTGATTAATTGATTTGGTGTTTGGATTTTTATATCTGATAATCCGATGGCGCGCTTTGTGAATGCGACACAGGTTACGGCGCGTATCTTTTCAATGTTTGTGTTTGTTTGCGCATAGGACAGGGGTATAAAAATCCATCCGTGTTGCTCTAAGATTTTCATGTCGCGCCATTGTAAATTTATTGGTGTTGCGTGTCGCCACGCACGTGTGAATTGGTACAGTGTTAATTTGTTGTTGTTTGCGACGATTGGCGCAACGTGTTTCCAATTTTTGCACAGCAATCTGGACAAAGTTTTATTGGTCTTGGTTGATGCGGCTATTATTGTCATGCTAACTGTTCCGGTTAATAAAAAAATCCCCCGATTGGGGGGATTGTGTTGTTGTTTTTGTGTCTTATTTTTTCAGACGTGCTGGGCCAAATTTATTTGTGGTGGTGCTGCCTTTTTGGCAGAAGAACACCAACAATATAATCCAACCGACAATTGGTAAAAACGACCAACATACATTCCAATTTGAACGTCCCGTGTCGTGTAAACGACGTGCGCCCAAACAAAAGAAAGGAACCATTGTCGCCAACATCCACAGGTCACTCAAACCAAACAACATTGCGACCCATGATGCCAAAAAGCCATAGAACAAATATGCGAACCAATATTCGGAACGTGTTGCGCGTCCCCATCCGATATAGCTAATCCAAAATTCGCTTAATGCGTCGGCCAATGTGTTTTGAAATTTTTTGCTCATACGTATCTCCTTTGTTGTACGTGTGAATAGTATCACAAAAATGCGATATTACAAAGAAAAATCCCCCAATTGGGGGATTGTATTATTTTGCTTCGTCTTCTGGAACGACGGAAACCGTTCTGCGGTCGCCATTGCCTTTTTTGAATTTAACGATGCCGGCAATTTTTGCAAAGATAGTATGATCTTTACCCATACCAACATTCAACCCCGGATGTACAGATGTACCACGTTGACGAATGATGATGTTGCCTGGGATAACGCGGCTGCCACCAGATTTTTTAACACCTAATCTGCGTCCGGCCGAGTCGCGTCCATTGGTTGATGCGGAACCCGCTTTCTTATGTGCCATAACTTCGCTCCTTAGGCTTTAATGTCTGTTATTTTCAAAACAGTAATATACTGACGATGGCCTGCTGTGCGGCGATAGTTTTGGCGACGTTTTTTCTTAAATACCAAAATTTTGTCAGCACGTTTCTGTTCGATTACTTCTGCAACAACTTTGGCGCCTTCTACAAAAGGGGTGCCAATTTTGTCGCCGACCATCAATACTTGGTCGAATTCTACTGCACCGGTTGCGTCCAGTTTTTCAACCTTTACAATATCGCCTTGTGCAACGCGGTATTGTTTTCCGCCGGTTTGAAAGATTGCAAAATCGCTCATTTTCTTTCTCTTGTTT
>JAEIGA010005777.1_pt1 | contig 18851 bp, 18 predicted proteins | sample 9270691 | NCBI WGS metagenome assembly JAEIGA01 (sample SAMN17057246, study PRJNA624740) | gut metagenome | biome: biome; isolation source: fecal sample | host: Bos grunniens | place: China: Xizang | collected 2019 | reverse complement strand
CGGTTATCCAGAAGGCTTTGGTACGCTTGGACGGTGCTCCTTTCCAGAAGTTCGCTGCTTGCCGCGAAGCTTGGGCTAAGGAAACTGCTTACGTTTATCCGGGTCCTATCCAATACTTCGGCCCGACTGAAGTTTGTGACGAACCGACCAAGACTTTGCAGCTCGAACAAGCTAAGTAATATTTTGAATTGATTTATCATATCAATCATTAGTGTCATTCTGAACGTAGTGAAGAATCTGTATGCGTAGCGTGTATGTATTCAGATTCTTCGCTCTGCTCAGAATGACATTTTTTTATATACCTTATTACTATATATACTATGAAGAAACAGCTGTTACTAGCATCGCTGGTATGTGCTTCCCTAGGCCTTCATGCCCAGCACGTACCTTCTACCCTCGACTCCATCTTTGCTCCTGTCAGAGTGGGCACACCGCCTTCGGATGCCTACATCGGTCTGTCGCGTTTGGAAAACGGTGAAATCCGTCACTACAACTTCGGCGAGCAAGCCGAACCGGGTAACTTCTACCTTTCCAGCAAGGACAACGGATTGACCTGGAAGCGTGTAAACACCCCCGTAGGAATGCCTTTTGCCGACAGACAGAGCCCTGTGAGCAAGGAATACATCCGTGTGACACACATGCCGGGTATGGGCGTGTATTGCATCCGTACCGAAGGTGGCATCAATGGCGGACGCTCCATCATCAAGATTGCCAACACGAACTCCATCATGGTGAAGCCTCCTGTCTTTATCCGTGGAGGAAGGCGCATCGTGGTGGCTGCTCATGGCGATGTCACTCCGAAGGGATGCTACACCTATGTGTCCGACGATGATGGCTTGACCTGGCAACGCTCTACCATTGTCACCTCTCCGAATCACGAAGGCGGAGGCCATCACAAGGGAATCCGCTGGAACCACGGGGCGGTAGAGCCTACGGTTATCGAACTGAACGACGGACGCTTGTGGATGATTATGCGTACCTCGCAGGACTATCATTACGAATCCTTCTCGGAAGACGGTGGCTTGACTTGGAGCGAATCGCGCCCGTCGCGCTTCTACGGTACGATTACGATGCCTACCATGAACCGCCTGGAAGACGGACGTCTGCTCTTCTTCTGGTGCAACACCACTCCGCTGCCCGAAATGGCTACGGCCAACGGTGTGTGGGACGATGTGTTCACCAACCGTGACGTGACCCACGTGGCCATCTCCGAAGACGACGGAAAGACCTGGACAGGCTTCCGTGAACTCTATCTCACCCCGAAACGCAACGATGCCGACTATGCAGGCAAGGGCGTGGATCGCAGTACGCATCAGGCACAGATGGTAGAGGTGGCTCCGGGCAAGATTCTGGCTTCCATCGGCCAGCACATCACGTTCCGTTCGATGGTGATGTTCGATGTCGATTGGTTGTATGAAACCGAACGCTACAACGACTTCTCCGACGGACTGGCACAATGGACCGTGTTCAATTACATCAAGGGCATCAAGGGACATTGTTCCTACAATCGGGTGGCCGGTTGCGAGGCTATCCCTCATCCCGACAAGGAAGGCAAGCAGGTGCTTCATCTGAAATACAAGGCGGACGACAAGCTCGTGGCCGATACCCGTGGCGCCGTATGGAACTTCCCGGCCATGAAGCAAGGCACTTTCAAGGCCAGCATCCGTATCCCGAAGAATAGCGACGAGGTGTATCTCATTCTGAACGACCGATGGATGAACCCTTGCGACACCGTGGCACGCCATGAATGCATGTACGAGGTGAAATTGTCGCGCAAGGAACTGGGCATTCGCGACGATAAATGGCACGAAATAGCCATTTCTTGGGATTTGGACAAAAAGAATACCGCTGCACGTGTACAAGTTGACGGAAAAAAGCGTAACTTGCGCACGAATTTGAAGCGACCCACCCTCAATGGCATCAGTTATGTCCATTTCATGGCATGCCCGTCGGCCGAAAACGAAGGCATTTATGTAGAGTGGGTGAAGGCTTCGAAGTAATAAAGAATGGCTAAAGAGAACCCGATAAAGACAACCAAACCCCGTAAGACTTCCCCGAAGAAGGCTACCAAGCGTACTCCGAAGGCGAAGAAGGGGAAAAAGATAATCAAGAAGGAGATGCCGGCATGGTGCAGGTATCTCCTTGCCTTGCTCGTTGTGATGGTCTTCGTCACCGGTTTCTATTTCGGCTTTATCCGTCCCTATGCCTACCGCTGGAAGCCTTGCTACGGATTGAAGGGCTATGGCGTGTGTATGCCTGCGGGCTATCAGGTGCATGGCATCGACATCTCGCACTATCAGGGTGAGGTGGACTGGAACATGCTGGAGCGGACCCGACAGGGACAATTCCCGGTGAAGTTCATCTTCATGAAGGCGACCGAGGGTGGCGATTTTTCCGACCGGAAGTTCGTGGCCAACTTCGATTCGGCCAGGGCACACGGCTTCATCCGTGGGGCATACCACTTCTACAACCCCAAGACGGATGCCAACAGACAGGCCGATTTCTTCATCCGTTCCGTCAAGCTGGAACCGGGCGACTTGCCTCCGGTGCTCGACATCGAGAAAAAGGGGAAGAGTGTGAGGAAACTACAGGACGATTTGAAAATCTGGCTTCGAAAGGTGGAGAGCCACTATGGCGTGAAGCCCATCATCTATGCATCGTATAAATTCAAGACGAAGTATCTGAACGATCCGGTGTTCGATTCGTATCCGTACTGGATTGCCCACTACTATGTGGATTCCGTCCGCTATCAGGGTGATTGGAAATTCTGGCAACATACCGATGTGGGTACATTGCCAGGTATTGACGAGGAAGTCGATTTGAATGTGTTCAATGGCTCGCTCTCTGAAATGAAGGGTCTGTTGATAAAATAAGGATTATTCCATCACAAACTTCACCGCAGCCCAGTTGTTCTTCTCGCGATGGTGCATGAATGTCATGCCCAAGCTTTCGGCCTTTTCACGGATGAAGGGGATGTCCTGTACATAGAATCCGCTCATGTAGAGTTCCGAGCCCGGATGCATGCAAGCCGCATATTTGTCCATGTCCGCCAGGAGGATGTTGCGGTTGATGTTGGCGATAATCACATCGAACGGTGCACGTCCTTCCAGCAGTGAGGCATCGCCTAGCTCCACGGTGATGTTGCTGATGTTGTTCAGCTCGATGTTGTCGCGCGAGTTGTTTACGCACCAGTCGTCGATGTCGATAGCGGTGACCGGATTGGCGCCACGCATGGATGCCAGGATAGCCAGGATGGAAGTACCGCATCCCATGTCGAGTACCGACTTTCCTTCAAGGTCGGCATCCAGAAGCTCGCAGATGATGGAGCTGGTGGTCTCGTGATGACCGGTTCCGAATGCCATCTGCGGATTGATCAGGATTTCGTATTCCGTCTGCGGAGTATCCTTGTGGAAGGTGCTATGGATGCAGCATCGGTCGCCTATCACGATGGGTTGGAAGAAGTTCTTTTCCCATTCCTCATTCCAGTCCTTGTCTTCCGCTTCCTTGATTTCGTAGGAAATCTCCGTGTCGGGAAGAGGGAAATTCGCTACCATTTCCTTCAAAGCCTCTTCGTCGAACAAGGATTGCTGCACGTATGCCTGCACACCGTTTTCCCATTCCACGAAGCTTTCGAAACCTATTTCGCCTGCCAATGCCGAAACCACATCGTTGATGGTCTCGTTGCAAGGACTTGTTGTAAATGTCACTTCAAAGTATTTCATATGCCTATATACTGTTTGATTTATCGGCAAAGATAGGTATTTTTATCATAAATAGGGAAATTCCTACGAAAGAATAGGGATTTCCCCCTCAGTTAGTCATTTTTCTTCCTTATATTTGTAACGTAAAAAGAAGTATAGAAAATAATAGCAATGAATATGAGTATGAAAAAGAATGTATTAGCAGTGTTGATGATGGCTCTCTTGCCTTTCCTGGCAATGGCTCAGAGCAACGACGACCTCTACTTCGTTCCCAAGAAGAAGGAGAAGAAGGTCACTTCGGGTACTTCTGCCAAGGTGGTGGTGGAGAAGGAAAAGACTCCGGTGGGTGTCTTCGAGGCACCGGGCACTACCGTAGTGGTGAAGGATGTGAAGGGAAACGTGCGCGACGTGGATGAATACAATCGCCGATATACCTCGCGCGACAATACCTTCACGATGGAGAATGACACCCTGTATATCGAAGAGAAGGCTTATGGTGACCGGGGCGAATGGATAAACGGATTCGAAGGCTCGCAGGCCGACTATGAATATGCGATGCGCATTGTCCGTTTCCGCAATCCACGCTATGCCATACCGGTAAGCAGCCCGTTGTATTGGGATGTCATCTATGCGCTCCCGTCGTGGGAATGGAATGTGTACGACGATGGCTTCTATGCCTATGCGTTCCCTACTTACAGCAATTCGTTGTGGTGGGACTGGCGATATAACTATTCGTGGGGATGGGGCTGGCGTCCGTCCTGGTATTACAACAGCTGGTATGCTCCGGGTTATTGGTATGCGGGTCATTGGGGTCATCCTCATTGGCATCATCACCATCACTATCCGTACTTTGCATGGGGTGGTGTAGGTGGCTATTGGGGTGGTGGCCATGGCTGGAACGGTTCCAGTGCGCATCGTCCGGGTATCCATGCCGGCAGATATGAACATAACTATCGCACCGGTGTGGCATCTTCCTCTACAGGTAGGGACAACCGACGTGTAACGGCTTCGGGTAATCGCAATAGCAGGGATAGCTACGTGAGTGGTACCCGTCAGCGTGGTACTCGTAGTGAAGGTACTGCCCGCCAGTCTTCGGGCAGGGTAGTAACTGCTAAGGACGGTTCGTCATCCGTTCGTCCGCAACGCTCGGCAATGAGAAGTGGTCGTGGTGAATCGACTGGTAACCGGGAATCGTCCGGTACCCGTTCGAATACGGTATATACCCGTCCTGCTCAGGGAAAGGGCTCTTCGTACAATCGTGAAAGCAGCACACGAAGCACGGTGAACAATTCGGGCTCTTCTTACCAGCGCAGAGGTTCTACAGCCGAACGTGGTAGCTATCGAAGCAATTCTTCGTCGGGTTCTTCAAGTAGCCGATCGTCGTATTCTAGCGGAAGTAGTAGTTCCCGTTCGTCATATTCTAGTGGAAGTAGTAGTTCCCGTTCATCGGCAGGTGGAGGTTCTTCACGCTCGGGTGGTGGCAATAGCCGGAGCGGTGGAGGTAGAAGATAAGGAAGCATAACCAAACAAAACTGAATAATATCTATGATAAAGAAAGGAATATGTGCAGCTGCCTTCGGGTGGATGTTGGCTATGGGTGCCAATGCACAGAATGCATACGATGCAGCACTCGTGTTGGGTAACGAATTGAACGGTACCGCCCGCTATGTAGGTATGGGCGGTGCGATGGGTGCCTTGGGTGGCGACATCTCTACGATAAGCAGCAACCCGGCGGGACTGGGTATTTTCCGTGGCAATGATTTCTCGGCTACGTTCGGAGTCAATGCCACCAGTACGGCAAGCAATTTCAACGGTACTTCCATGAAGGAAGACAAGACCCGTGCATCCTTCGACCAGCTGGGCTTCGTGTATAGCTACAAGGTGGGCAACAACACCTCGTTGCGTTATGTGAACTTCGGCTTCAACTATCACAAGAGCAAGAATTTCAACCGTCTGTTCTCCATGGGTGGTATGTTGGACGGACTTTCACAAAGCTGGCAGTTGGCACAGGAAATGGACTATGCCGGCATGAATACGTCTGCATCCTTCGATGCCTTGCTGAATGCAGAGAACCCTTATCGCACGTATTGGGATAGGTATCCGGTACTGGGCATGATGGGTGCCATGACGGGTGTGGTCGATTTCTACAATGGTGCCATGCTGGGTTGGGATGGCTATAGCAACAATTATTATAGTCAGGAGAAAGGGGGCATCTGCGATTACGATTTCAATGTAGCCTTCAACATCGAGGATCGCATCTATTTGGGTGTTACCCTTGGCTTGCACGACTTGAACTACAATCGTTTCACTTCCTACACCGAAGACTTGAACGATGATGGTGGAAATGAGAACGGTGGCTATACGCTGGACAATTACTATACCTTGAAGGGAACAGGAGTCGATTTGAAGTTGGGTGCCATTGTCCGTCCGTTCGAAGAATCGCCTTTCCGTGTGGGCTTGGCCATCCATACGCCTACCTGGTATGACTTGACGGAGAGTTACAATGCAGTCCTGTCATCGGACATCCTGGCTTATCCGGAGGCATATCATCAGAATCTGAGCGACTATCTGGGTGCCGATTATCTGACATACGATTATCGCATGGTGACCCCTTGGAAGTTCAATGTCAGTATGGGTACTACTTTCGGTGGCTTGGTGGCTTTGGGTGCTGAATACGAATACTCGGATTATGCTACATCCAAGTTGCAGGACATCGACGGATATGAATTGGGTGGTCAATACAGTATCGAGCAATACTTGAAGGGTGTGCATACGTTCCGTGCAGGTGCGGAAGTACGTTTAGCACCTCAGTTCAGTATCCGTGCCGGTTACAATTACTCGTCGGCCTTATTTGCGGATGATGCCTACAATGCCTTGGCTTCTTATCGTACGAATACGGAGTTCAATAATATAAAGGACCGCAATACCTTTACGTTCGGGTTAGGCTATCGGGGCAATGTGGTGTATGCCGATTTGGCTTATAAGTACGACATGTACAAGTCCGACTTCTATGCCTTCGACGATGTGGAACTTCCAGCAACGAAAGTGGATAATGAACGTCATCAGCTGATGTTTACGTTGGGAGCAAAATTCTAAGTTTCAATCTATCGATAGTGAATGAGCATATTGGGTAAGCTTGGTTTTACCTGTATGCTCATTTCTTTGTTCGATATTCCTTCTTCTTCCAGAAGTTGAAGCCTGCATAGATGCGGAGCGTACCGAAGGAATTGGTAACCGCCAGGCTAGGCTTGCGGTAGTCGTAAGTGTGAAGTACAATCGATGCGCCGACAAAGTACTTGCTATCGTTATACACAATGCCGGCACGGGTGATGAGGTCGAAGTTGATGTCCTTTATCCAGCTTTCGCTATGAAAGTCCTGGTCGTCTATCTTCGATTTCTTGTAGCCGATGCCAGGCAGGAGCGAGAGGTTGGACACCCAATTCTTGGCAAAGACCCAATTGTAGCCATATCCGAAACCGAAGCTGTAGTCCGAATACTTGATGTGGTTGAACTTAAGGCTGGGGTTCAGTTGGTTGATTAAGATATCGGGAAGCTTGCTATGGTCGAACGAGATTTTATGCCGTGAATACGAGAATCCCGCCATGAACGAACCGGCACTTCGGCGCTGGTTGGTCGATTGGCTATAAACGGCTGGGTATGAGAATTTCTTGTGATTGAATATCCAATAGGCATTCAGTCCCATGATGTTGCTCTGGAGTCCGTCGAAACTCACTTCGTTGATACGTCCGTCCGGATGGAAGCCTTCGTACGAACGGAGCTTGAAGTCGCTGCCTGTCTTCCGGTAATAAAGGTCCACCCCGAATTTGGAGCTATAGAGGTTGAGTGACATCTCCTTCTTCTTGGGCTTGTTCTTGTTGCCACCCAAAAGGTCCTCAATGTCGAAGGTGTATCCCAAGAATATCCATCGCCACCCGAAGTAGATGCCTAGCTTGGTACCTAGGCTAGGCGAGAAGTTGAGGGATTGGTTCTCGTTTCTGCTGTTGTTTCCTATGCGGTAATGCTCGTACCAGGTGCTATGCTCCAACATGAAAGCCAGGTTATACAGGTTGGGCGAGATGTAGGTCGTATCGATGGCATTCAGTTCCTTACCCACTTTCCGTATCTTGCGTCCGGTGTGGCGCACGACGGTAGCTACATCGTCCGTTAGCCCTACTACTCCATCGGCTACCGTTGTTAGGATGCCTTTCTTGTTCTGGACACTGTCTTTCCTTTCTTCCTGAGCCTGAAGTAGGCTGGGGAAGAAAAGGAACAATAGGCATAGGATAGTTAAAGGCTTCGGCATCTGTCTGCTTCTGTTTAAAGTTTATTCAAGATACGGTCCATCACCCAGTTGGTGGTAGTGGCACTCAGTCCGTCGCAAGTGCAGATACCCTTGCCCTGCAGATGCTCGACCACGGATTGTATCAGGGGAAGCTGGACATGTGGCGGATTCTGGGGTAGGAAGGTTTCTACACCTCGTTCGGTATGCAGCACAATGGGGTCGTAGGTAAATACCGAGAAGCTGAGCATCCCTTTGTCGCCGATGATTTCGATGCGGTCTTCCTTGGCCGATTCGTGTGCCACGAAGCACCAGGAACCGGAACCGGGTAGGCCGGACTCGAACTTGAAGCAGGCACTGACGGTATCTTCAGCATCGTATAGCTTGCCCCGGTTGCTCTTGTATCCTTCGGCTTCGAGGATACATCCGAACATTTCTTGCAATAGGTCCAACTGGTGGGGAGCCAAGTCGTAGAAGTAACCTCCACCGGCTATGTTGGCCTGTACGCGCCACGGACGTTCGGTGTTGTTGTAGTCCATGGCTCGTGGTGGTTGGGCGAAACGTATCTGTACGTTGATGACATTACCAATTTCACCTTGTTTCACCATTTCGCGTACCTTCTGGAAGTAAGGTAAGTAACGACGGTAGTAGGCAACGAAACAGGGCACACCCGTCTCCTTCGAGATACGGTTGATACGGGCACAGTCCTCGTAGCTGGCTGCCATCGGTTTCTCGATATAGACCGGCTTTCCGGCTTTCATGGCCATGATGGCGAAGGTGGCGTGCGAGGATGGCGGAGTAGCAATATAGACGGCATTGACATCTTCATCGCCTACCAGCAATTGGGCATCGGTGTACCAACGGGGAATGTTGTTCCGTCGGGCATACGATTCGGCTTTTTCTGCTTGGCGACTCATCACGGCCACCACTTCGGAGTTACGGATCATGCTGAAGGCAGGGCCGCTTTTCTTTTCGGTCACTTCACCGCAACCGATGAATCCCCATTTTACTTTATCTAATGTATTCATAGTTCTTTGTCAGTAGAGGGTTAATGGCTAGTGTATTTTTGGATGAGCTGCTGGAAGTCAGGAGTGGTTTGATAGGTTGCCAACCATGCATTCAGGCTATCCAGCAGGACAGTGTTCTTCGGATTCACTCCCCATGAATAAAATTGGGTGAAACTGACAGGAGTTTCAATGTCCAATTGGGGAAGGGTGGCAATGCAGGCTTTTGCTATGCTTTCATCGCACACGGTATAGTCTATCTCGCCTCCGGCTACCAGGGCTATCAGTTGTTCGGGACCATATTTCTCAATTTCTTCGATATGGATGGTATCGCCAATTTCGTTGCTCAAGTTACGGATGCGTAGGGCTGAGGACGAGCCTTTGGCCAGATGGATAGTCTTGTGTGCCAAGTCCAACAGGCTATGTATGTAAAGGCTGTCGTGGTCCGATTGGGGTTTACGTTGTACCAGAACTTGCTTGCTTTGCAGGATGGGGTGTGTGAAGAGCAGTGAGTCGTTGCGGTCGCTGCTTATCAGTACGTTGTTGGCCAACACATCGTAGCTTCCGTTCTGGATGCCTTCTATCCGTTTGGTTGCACTCATTTCAGGCGTGATTTCAACTTTCAGTCCCTTGGCTTGGGCAAAGGCATGCAGCAGTTCGTAGTGTAGGCCTCCCAGGGTATCTTCCTGAACATGGAAGCTGATGGAGTTGTATTCGGTCACGGCACGGAGGATGCCGGAGCTCACAATCTCTTCATACTGTCGGATGGAAGGTTCGTGAACTTCTTCCGGTTTTCCCTTGAAGACAATGGCCGAAACGATTGCGGCTATCAGCCCCATGATTCCATATTTGAGGTAATTTTTCATTGTTCTGTTGTTTTTTAGTCAAAGAAATTCCACGAGATACCCAGCTTCAGCATGCGCGGATTGATGGGGTAGTGGGGTGCCAAGAAATAGCCCGAACCGCTACTTGACTGATTGACATTGTACATCATGAGGAAGAAGCGTGTGCGTTTCCATTGGAAATTGGCATATACGTTCACCATCGGGCATCCGCCAATGGATACCTTGTCGGCAGGATTCTGAAGATAGAATTGTCCGATGACGGGTGAATAGTCGGGTGCATCGTACTTGGTGAAATAACGTGCATCGGCTCCCAGTTCCACTTTCAGCACATTCTTCACCAATCCCGCCCGGATGTAGAGGTTGGCATAGGCTGAAAGCTCCGGCAAGGGAAGGATGTCTTCCTCGCTCGACTTCTGGTAAACCACTTCACCGTCCAGATGGAAGATGCCAAATTTCAGCTTCTGTTGGAGCATGGCAGTGAACACTTGGATGTTACCGCTATGCTGGAATACAGCTGCATTGTTATTGAAGCCAATGGTCTCGCCTGCCGAATTGACAACAGGTACGCTGGTGTTGGCCAGGTAAGTATAATTCTTGATGTTTTCTACACCGGCGCGGAGGGTCGTTCCCAGGCGCTGGAAACTGAGCTTGCCTTCCACCCGGGTACGCATGATTTTAGACAAGTCCTGGTTGTCCCACCAATAGTGCTTGGAGTGGAAGTTGCGGTAATAGAATACTGGATTCAGGTTCTTGACATAGGCAGTAGCATCTAGGCGGACACTATCGCCCAAGAACTTGAAGTTCAAGTCACCGTTTCCTTCTATACGGAACTGACCGGCATCTTCACCGGCTACGGCAAATTCACCCAATACTTTGTAATGCAGGTACTTGCCCTGCGATTTCAATAATTCACCACCTAGATAGACTACATTTTCCTTGTAGTGCTTGATGACCCGTTGGCCGGTTTCGGTCGAGTCGGGCAGGGTGAAGTCACGGTATTCGTGCGTAACGAAGGCAGTCAAGCCGGCTTTGGCCCACTTGTTGAATCCTTCACGTAGGGAAATACCGAACGTGTTTCGTATCGATGTACGGCGATTCTTGTCGATGGAGTCATTACCGAAATAGGTGTGCTCAAAGAATTGTCTGTTCTGGGCATCATCTTGCGTGATGTATTTACGTCCGTTCAGATCGGCTTCCAAGGTGTGGATAAAGCTGGTTACCGGAACAAAGTCGCGAACGGTTCTGACCGAGTCCTTGCTGATGCTGTCTGTCCGTTCTTTGTAGAAACCCAGGTTGTAGCGATGGGTCAGGAAGGCATGATAGCTGGTGTTGTGGTTCCATACCTTGTTGAATACGGTAGGAATGTCGCTGGAATTGTATTTCTTCTTGCCTTCTGCCATTCCCAGTGGGTCGGTGATGTAGCGGTCGTCCGTGATACCTCCATTTTCGCGCATCTTCAGGTTGTCGTTATTGAAGGTGAAGTGCATGTCGTACTTGTCTCCCCGATAGCTGGCATATAGCCCGCCATTGAAGAGTGCGGTCGATTGGTTGCTGTACATACCACGTCCGTAGGTATAATCGATGTAGAAACCGAATCCCAAACGTTTGTTGGCATTGATGGCGAAGTAGGACTTGAACCGTTCCTCGCTGTTTCGGTTATTGAATGTCTTGTAATAGGTCAGGTTGGTAAAGGGTGACAATGTATTGGTGAATACCACATCATCCGGACGCAACACAGTCTGGTCGTACAGGTCGGTAAAGAAGAATTGGCTTTCCTCCTTCCGGTCGAAGAAGATGCGCGACAGGCGTGGAGATCCCAAGTTACCCAAATAATTGTATTGTCCAGTAGGACCTGCAGGATCGTTGGAGTTCTGGAAACCCGCCATGAGTGTGTCCACAGGGATAGGGACGATGTTGCCCAATCGTCGGGTCACTTTCCACGAGTATAGTCCGATGGGAATACTTTTAGCGTCAGTTACTGCGGTAGTATCGATAGGATTACCATTGCGGTCACGTTGCCCCAGACTTCTGCCACTGGCAGAAGACCCGAAGTCATTCAGTCTGTTTTGTGCGGATGCCGAGCAGAGGCAGCACACCATCATTATCAGTGTAAATATAGCTTTCATTTTCATCATGACGCAAAGATACAATATAAAACGAAAAGGAGAAACTTTCCGTTGAAGAAAGCTTCTCCTTTTTTTCATATCCATGAAAGTTTATTATACTTCTACAGGCTTGATGATGTCCATACCGATGCGAAGTGCTTCTTCATTCATCGGGATGAGTTTGTGATGACGTTCCGGCAAAGTCTTGCGGAGAGCCTTCAGTACGCTTTCAATTTCAACGATCGGACGGAGTTTCAACAAACCGCCCAGGATGAACATGTTGAAAGTTTTGGCCATTCCTCTTTCGGTCGCTTCGTCCATGGCATCGATGCGATACACCTGGATGTCCTTGCGGGTAGGAGGCTCGATGATACCGTATCCGTCGTAGATGAGGATACCGCCCGGTTTCACCTTGTTCTCGAACTTGGCCAAAGATGGTTGGTTCAAGATGATGGCAGTATCATACTGGCTCAAAATAGGAGAGGAGATGCGTTCGTCGCTTACAATCACGGTTACATTGGCTGTACCCCCGCGTTGTTCAGGACCATATGCCGGCATCCAAGTCACTTCCTTGTCTTCCATAAGTCCGGAGTATGCAAGGATTTTGCCCATCGACAATACACCTTGACCCCCGAATCCTGCTATAATGATTTCCTGTTTCATAGGTCTTCTGCTTTTATTCTTTATCTTTAAGGTCGCCCAATTGGTAGAATGGGAACATGTTCTCTTCCATCCACTTGTTGGCTGCAGCTGGAGTCATCTTCCATCCCGAGTTACAAGTCGATACGATTTCCACCAAGTTGGAACCCTTGCCGTTCATTGAGTTCTCGAATGCCTTGCGGATGGCCTTCTTGGCCTTGCGGATGGCCGGTACGCTGTGTACGGACTGGCGGGTAACGTAAGCTGTACCTTCCAGTGTTGCAGCGATTTCAGTCATCTTCAACGGATAACCATGGATGGCAGCGTCACGTCCGTAAGGACAGGTAGCTGTCTTCATGCCAAGCAAGGTAGTCGGTGCCATCTGTCCACCGGTCATACCATAAATGGCATTGTTGATGGAGATGATGGTGATGTTTTCGCCACGGTTCAAGGCATGGATCGTTTCGGCAGTACCGATACAAGCCAAGTCACCGTCACCTTGGTAAGTGAATACTAGGCGGCTCGGCCACAAACGCTTGATGGCTGTAGCAACAGCAGGTGCACGTCCGTGGGCAGCTTCTTCCCAATCGATGTCCAAGTAGTTGTAGGCAAATACGGCACATCCCACCGGTGATACACCGACAGTCTGGTTTTCCATGCCCATTTCTTCGATGACTTCGGCAATGAGTTTGTGTACTACACCATGGCTACATCCCGGGCAGTAGTGCATCGGATTGTCGTTCATCAACGTTGGTTTCTTGTAAACCAAGTTTTCAGGTTTGATTATTTGTTCTTTAGTCATAATATTTCCTCCTGTCAACACATGAAGCGTAAAAAGAATTCACACAATTTGCAGAATATGGCTGCCGCGCATACATAGATGAATGTAATGAAGTCCTCCACTACAAAATAGGTGATGACGCTGGCAATGGCCAAAATAATGAACACTATGTTCAGTATGCTTCTCATCGTGTCGGTATTCATACGCTTGTTATTTTATCAGTTTGGTCTTTAAAGCGTTAACAACTTCGTCCGGGTCAGGAACAATACCGCCCAAGCGTCCGAAATGTTCTACCGGCACCTTGCATTCTACAGCCAGGCGAACATCTTCTACCATTTGTCCGGCGTTCAATTCCACGGTCAGGATACCTTTCACTTGCTTGGCTCTTTCGGCGATGGCCTTGCTTGGGAACGGCCACAAGGTAATCGGGCGCAACAAGCCTACCTTGATACCTTCTGCACGGGCCAATTCCATGGTCTTCTGTGCGATGCGGGCACATGAACCGAAGGCTACGATCAAGTATTCTGCATCTTCGCAGTTGATTTCTTCGTAGCGTACTTCATTGGCTTCAATTTCAGCATACTTGGCTTGCAAGTGGATATTTCGCTTTTCCATTTCCGACGGGTCGAGTTCCAACGAAGTGATGATGTTCGGCTTGCGGCCTGCAGTCTTTCCGTTGGCTGCCCATGGGCAACGTGCTATCACTTCTTCGTCAGTCAGGCGGGTACGTTGTTCAGGCAACACTACCTTTTCCATCATCTGGCCAATCACACCGTCTGCCAAGAGGATAGCCGGGTTACGGTACTTGAAGGCGAGGTCGAATGCCAAGCCTACGAAGTCTGCCATTTCCTGAACCGATGCCGGAGCGAGGGCGATGAGGCGGTAGTCACCATGTCCGCCACCCTTTACTGTCTGGAAATAGTCGGCCTGACTAGGTTGGATGGTACCCAAACCAGGACCGCCACGCATGACGTTTACTACCAAGCAAGGGAGTTCGGCACCGGCCAGGTAGGAGATACCTTCCTGCTTCAAGCTCACACCGGGGCTTGATGAGGAAGTCATGACCATTTTACCGGTAGCTGCACCACCATATACCATGTTGATGGCCGATACTTCACTTTCGGCTTGTAGAACCACCATACCGGTAGTTTCCCATGGCTTCTGTTCGGCCAGTGTTTCGAGCACTTCCGATTGAGGGGTAATTGGGTAGCCAAAATAGCCGTCCACACCGAAACGGATAGCGGCATGGGCAATGGCTTCGTTACCCTTCATTAATACTACTTCTTCTGCCATATCTTTCTGTTTTATTGTTGTTTAACTTTATACACGGAGATACATCCATCCGGGCATACGATTGCACACGAAGCACAACCGATACAGGTGTCTTCCAAGACAGCTTGGACAAATGTATATCCTCTCTTATTCACTTCTTTGGTGGCCAGTGCCAATACATTCAGCGGGCATGCCACAACACAGAGGTTGCATCCTTTGCAACGTTCTGTATCTACTACAACAGCACCTTTTATTTTTGCCATAGCAATATTTATTATTGGTTATACATATCTTTATTATAGAAATTCAGGATGTCCATCATCATCTGATGTGCTTCAGTGGCTGGACTTTCCGGATTTCGTTCCATTGCTTCCAAGTAGTTGTTGAGCGCAAGTTGCCAGTTGCCTTGCTTGCGGTAGGCATTGCCCAACAAGTAATAGGGTTCATCATCGTTGGTGGTATCGGCTTGGATGTATGCAGTCAATTGCTGGATGGCTGCTTCCAGGTTTCCGTTCTTGATATCTTCCTTGATGATGGTTAATTTTTCTTTCATTTCACAAAGATACAATTATTTTATTATTTCACCTACATACATGTTGTAAGATTTTCCAACAATGCAGCTTGGACTCATTTTTTGAGCTTCTTCACCATTGATGGTCTGTGACATCAGCTTCTTGCAGCTGACCACCACGGATGGTTGGCTATTGTTGGCAGAGTAGAATGAAATTTTGTAAGTATCGCTTTGTGTCATCAGCATGTTACCCATCGTTTTCTGTGTATCGATGAGGCAGAAAGCTACCTTTTTGCCGAAGAGTTCACCGAAACCACCCCAACATTCCTTGCTGATTTCAAACTGTTCGTCGTTGCCGGCAGTGACGGTCATGCGTACGGCTTGGGCAATCAGTGTCTCAGGGTCATTGGCGGTAGCCATTGGTTGCACGGGTTGTACGGGTTGAGCTGGCTGCACGACTTGCGTCGGTTGGGCCGCCGGTTGAGGCTGTACGGTAACCATAGCTGTTGCTTGAGGTGCTGCAGGAGCAGGTTGCATACCTAGTTCAATCATCTTGTTGCCCAACGTAGATTGGATATCCTTGAATAGTTCATCTTTTCGGTCGATAGTCTTTTTTCTGAATTTACCCGTAATAGGAACCAGCTTGGTTTTCGCTTTGTTCAACGCCCATTTATCTGTAATCTGTTCTTCAGCAGTGAGTTTTTCACCACCATCTCTGTTTTCGTTATACCAATAGCGGATGCGTGAAAGTTTGAGGTTACATTTTCCTGCTTCGCAATCGATGTACAGGTGGTAGTAGAAGCGTGTTCTGTCCAATGCCAAGGCAGAAGTCGAGAATACGATATATTCTTCTCCACCGATGACGATAGAGCCCTTTTCAGCGTCTTGATACAAAACTCGGTCGTTGAATGTATCGTCCGGTTGGAAACGTTGGTTGGCCCAATCAAGTAGGGTCGTGTAAATTTGTTCCTTGCTCAGGGAGCCTACATTCATTTCGGTAGTGAATACAACTTTTCCTTCTACCAAGGGAACAGCTCCTTCCAGGTATTTGCTGTCAGTCTGTGCTGTCAGGGTGACAGGCAGGCAGATAAGAAGCAGTGATAAGATTCTTTTCATCATATGCATTATAGATTTTTAGTTATTGATGAGCAAAGATAAAAATAAAAAAAAAGAGAAACCCAAAAAGCTTCTCTTTTTTTAATGTTTATGTGTGAATATGTCTTATTTCACAGGAATTTTATCGATTCTCTTCTGATGACGGCCACCTTCAAATTCTGTGTTGAAGAATTCTTCCATGATTTGGGCAGCAGTATCGGTGTCGATGTAACGTCCCGGCATCACCAAAACATTGGCATCGTTGTGCAAGCGGGTCATCTTGGCGATTTCCGGAATCCATACCAATGCGGCACGGATACCTTGGTGCTTGTTGAGTGTCATGCTGATACCTTCACCGCTACCGCAGATGGCGATACCCGGATAACATTCACCGGCTTCCACAGCTACGGCCAACTGATGGGCGAAATCAGGATAGTCGCAACTATCAGTGCTATAAGTACCGAAATCCTTGTATTCCCAACCTTTGGCTGCGAGCCAAGTCTTTACATATTCTTTCAATTCGTAACCTGCGTGGTCACAAGCTAAACCGATTGTTTTCATTAGAGCATTTCTTTTACTTGGTTATATACATTTTCGGCATTGAAGCCCAACTTTTCATCCAATACCTTGAATGGTGCTGAGTAACCGAATGATTCCATACCCCAAACTTTACCGTTCACACCTACCAATGTGAAGAGGTTGGCTGGGATACCGGCTGTCAAACCGAAAATCTTGGCACCTGTAGGCAATACGCTTTCTTGATATTCCTTGCTTTGAGTGCGGAACAAGCCTTCCGACGGAACAGAAACGATACGTGTCTTGATACCATCCTTGGCCAACAGTTCGGCACCTGCTACCAATGTAGATACTTCCGAACCAGAAGCGAGCAGGATTACATCGTAGTATTCTTCATCCTTCACGATGTATGCACCCTTGGCAGCTTGTGCGTAATCAGTACCTTCCGGCAAGTTGGTTACATTCTGACGAGAGCAAATCAAACCTGTCGGCGAGTCTGTATTTTCCATCGCAAGCTTCCATGCTACAGTTGTTTCTTCTACGTCGGCCGGACGGAGAACGAGCATCGAGTTCTTGCCCATGTGGTTCTTCATCTTTTCCAACAAGCGGATTTGAGCTTCCTGTTCTACCGGTTGGTGAGTAGGACCGTCTTCGCCCACGCGGAATGCGTCGTGCGACCAGATGAACTTCACCGGAAGTCTCATCAAGGCTGCCATACGGATGGCCGGTTTCATATAGTCAGAGAATACGAAGAAAGTACCGCAACCAGCGATGACACCACCGTGAAGAGTCAAACCGATACAGATACATGCCATGGTCAATTCGGCTACACCTGCTTGGAAGAAACCGCCGCTGAAGTCGCCCGGAACGATGCAATGAGTGTGCTTCAAGAAACCGTCAGTCTTGTCCGAGTTGCACAAGTCGGCTGATGAAACAATCATGTTAGGCACCTTTTCAGACAATACGCTGAGTACAGTTGCCGAAGCGTTACGAGTCGGGTCATTAGCCTTCTGTTGGATGCTTGCCCAGTCGATATCTGGAACTACGTTGTTGAACCAATCCTTCTGTTGAGCTGCCTTTTCCGGGTTAGCTGCCGCCCAAGCGTCTTCTTCTGCATGACGTTCGGCTACGATAGCCTTCAATTCTTCCTTGCGATTTGCATACATCGCCTTCACGTCTTCGAAAATCACGAAGGGGTTTTCCGGATCACCGCCCAAGTTGATGATGGTGTTCTTGCAAGCGTCAGCACCGAGAGGAGCACCGTGAGTCTTGGTTGTATTTTCGTATGAAGAACCGTCAGCCTTGCGTGCACCCTTACCCATGATACACTTACCGATAATCAAAGTCGGACGCTTGTCTTCCTTCTTGGCTGCATCCAGAGCTTCGCGGATTTGCTGGCAGTCGTTACCGTCGATTTCCATTACGTTCCATCCCCAAGCACGGTACTTCATGGCAGTATCTTCTGTCATGACTTCCTTCACTTCGGTAGAAAGCTGGATATCGTTGGCATCGTAGAACATGATGACATTGTCCAATCCCAAGTGTCCGGCTACGCGGCCTGCACCTTGTGATACTTCTTCCTGGATACCACCGTCAGATATATAAATGTAAATGGTTTCTTTGTTGAATGTCGGGTTGCCGGTACGAGCAGCCAAGAATTTGGCAGCAATGGCGGCACCGATACCATAAGTGTGTCCTTGTCCAAGTGGACCTGATGAGTTTTCAACTCCACGCATTACGTTCAGTTCAGGATGTCCTGGAGTAGGAGAGCCCCATTGGCGGAACTGTTGCAGTTCTTCGAGTGTGAAGTGGCCTGTCATCGACAATACACCGTACAACATCGGAGACATATGTCCCGGATCGAGGAACAAACGGTCACGACCTTCCCATTTCGGGTTTTCTGGATCATACTGCAAATACTCACTATACAATACGTTGATGAAGTCAGCGCCACCCATAGCACCACCTGGGTGTCCGGATTTTGCCTTTTCTACCATCGCAGCAGTCAGGATACGGATGTTATCTGCTGCATGATTCATTACTTTAATATCGTTCATAACAGATTAGGATGTTGAATTTTAGTGCAAAGATAACTAAAAGTTT
>JAEIGA010005776.1_pt1 | contig 18854 bp, 20 predicted proteins | sample 9270691 | NCBI WGS metagenome assembly JAEIGA01 (sample SAMN17057246, study PRJNA624740) | gut metagenome | biome: biome; isolation source: fecal sample | host: Bos grunniens | place: China: Xizang | collected 2019 | reverse complement strand
TGAGTGCACCGAGGTTGGTATGTATCTTGCTATGAGTCGTCAGGCCGACCGTGAGGGTTATCCCGAGATTGCCGAGGCTTTCAAGCGCTATGCTTGGGAAGAGGCCGAGCACGCAGCCAAGTTTGCCGAGCTTCTTGGCGACTGTGTTTGGGATACAAAGACCAACCTTGAGAAGCGTATGAACGCCGAGGCCGAGGCCAACAGCGACAAGTATCGCATTGCAAAGCGCGCCAAGGAGCTCAATCTCGATGCTATCCACGACACTGTTCACGAGATGTCTAAGGATGAGGCACGCCACGGCAAGGGCTTCGAGGGCCTCTTCAACCGTTACTTTGGAAAGTAATGTAGTTACATAACCGGGCAATAGTTGCCGGTGTGCACCAGATTGCACGTTTTATAAAATTGGGCGAATAAAAAAATTTGCCCAATTTTTTTATTGCTTTTCTATTGAACTGCAATTATGTACTTTGGGGGCGGTGAACAGCACTCCTTTGGGATGGTAATCTTCCGTCGTCGCTGTGAAATATCAAAGCAAGCTTTGTATATCTCGCTCGTTTGTTATTACTTTGCACAAGTAAATAAACTTTAGAGAAATATATGAGTATAAAGAACTTTAAACTTTTTGTTGCAATATTTGCACTCCTGTTCCTTGCATCTTGTGTTCAGGATGAGATTGCTGTAACAGGAAACATTGTGGGTGCGGTCTATGATTCAAGCACAAATGAGCCCTTGAATGGTGTTAATGTGCGTCTCAACCCAAGTGGCTATTCTCGCACAACCTCGGGCGACGGTTCATTTGAGTTTACCGACCTTGAGCCCAAGCAGTATGAACTGCAGGCAAGCAAAGTGGGGTATATGATGAACAAGAAGAGCGTAACAGTGAGGGTTGGGCGTGATATTTCGTGCGACATAATGATGTTGCCCGAGGTTGTGAATGGCAAATTGTCTATTAACACAGGAACTCTGGATTTTGGCACCAAACACTCTTCGCTCTCCTTTACAATTAGCAACGAGGGCAATAAGAGCTTTAATTGGAACATCACGGGTATAAACTCCCTTGACTGGTTGGATATTACTCCTACAACAGGAGTGGCTCTGGCTCCGGGCGCAAGCCAGTCGGTGGTGGTAACGTTGAAGCGCAACCGCATTACAGAGTATAAGGAGGCTATAATTCTTATAAATGCAGATGGCGAGTCGCTTCCATTGAAAATTATGGCCGAGGCCGAGGAGAAGAACTCAATGATATCTTTGAGTACCAACACGCTCAATTTTGGTACAGAGTATAGCTCTTTGACCTTTGACGTTCGGAATATTGGCAATGCCGGCGATATCAGTTGGACAATAAGCGATATTGATGCCGATTGGATAGAAGTGTCGCCCACCTCAGGCACTACATCTGTAGACAAGAGTAGCGTTGTTAAGGTGGATGTTGATCGCAGCAGAATGGAGCCCGGCAAGCACTCCACCACTATTATTGTCAATGCCGATGGCCAATCACTGCGTCTCACAATCAACGCAGAAAGGGGTGCCGACCGTTATCTTGAGGTGAAGCCAAAGAGCCTGGCTTTGGGCGGTGTAGATGACTCGGCTCAGCTGACAATAGAGTCTCATAATGGTGCTACCTCCTATGAGATAGCCACAGTGGGCGACGACAGCTGGGCGTCAATAGACAAAAAGAGTGGTGTGGCAATTCAGTATAACCCGGCCGACCCAAGTTCTGTTGAAGTGGTTACCATTACTGTAGACCGCACCGGGCTTGCTGCAGGTCAGTATGGCTTTACGCTTGTTGTGCGCTCGGACCTTGGAGAAATTGAAGTTCCTGTAACAATGAATGTCAATGAGGTTGGGACTAACGGTCTCACATCCTATTATAAATTTGAGGGAGGTTATGAAGACTCTTCAGAGAGTGAAGTTGCCGGTTATGGTATGAATTCGCCCACTTTTGTCCAGGGTGTAAGTCCCGACTCTAAGGCGGTAAAGTTTAGCCGTTCCAATAACTCTCAGTTTGTTGTTCCGCAGCCTATTATCGATTCGCGCGATATGACAATAGCTTTTTGGGCTCAAAATCTTTCCGATGGAAACATCTTCTATATGCTATCTTCCAAAAACTCGGAGCCTATGTTCACCCTGAGTATGAGCGGCGGACAGTTGAAATTTGTGGTAACACGCTATGACAATGGATATCAGTATGCCAAAACAGGTGCCTTTTCACACCCTGCACTCTCTGATGGTAAGTGGCATCACATTGCATTGACTTCGGATTTTAACAAGAGTTCATATGCCAATATCACCACTTCGCTTTATGTGGATGGTCAGTTGGTGGATACGATTACCGAGTATGCGAATCCTTATAGCGAAGCCGAAGTGGACAAGGCTTCTTATGGAACGGGTACTAAATTTGTGATGGGTGGTAGCGTTAAACTCAATAATAGTCTCACATTGAACGGTGTCAATATGTCGATTGACAACTTCCGTGTGTATGCCTCACGCAGGCTCTCTGCACAGGAGATAAAAGAGATTTATAAAGCAAAACAGTAAATATTGCAGATTATACACAATAGGGAGACGTGGATGCGAACCGCATCCACGTCTCCCTATTGTGTGCTGCCCGCGCAAGGCCTTACAATGCGCTTTCAGTCTCTTCTTACTTAAACTGTGCCATCATCTGCAACGCTGTAACAGCACACTCATCGCCCTTGTTGCCAAGGCGGCCGCCGGCGCGCTCCTGGGCTTGCAGAAGGTTGTTGGTTGTTATGAGGCCAAAGATTACAGGCACATTAAACTCTACATTGAGCTTTGCCAGGCCGGCTGTAACTCCTTCGCAGATGTAGTCAAAATGCGGGGTATCGCCACGAATGACGCATCCTATGGCGATAACAGCATCATAGCTTCCGCTCTTAACCATTTGAGATGCTCCAAAGATAAGTTCAAAGCTGCCGGGTACACTGGCGAGGGTGATGTCATTCTCATCAACGCCATTTTCAACAAGTGTCTTCACTGCGCCGTCGCGAAGGGCGTATGTTATCTCATCGTTCCACTCGGCATATACAATGCCAACCTTGCGGCCCTTGCCGTTGGCCACCTTCGTGGGGTCATATTGTGAAAGGTTTTTTAGTTCTGTTGCCATACTGCTTTTACGGGTATTAAAAAAGGCTGTCCCATTTTATTGCGACAGCCTTTTGTGCTTCTTTAAAATCTTATTTCGCTGCGGCGTTGATTTTAATCTCAGCCTCTCTTGCTACGGGTGAATAGGGGTACTCGTTCTTTATTCTGTTGTAGAGGTTCATTGCCTCGGCTGTGTTGCCCTGTGCCTCGTACATTGCTGCTGCGTCTCTCAAACAAGCGGGTGTTACAGCAATATTGTTTGCCTCGGCAGCCTCGAGCACCAACTCAAGAGCCTTCTTGTAGTCGCCCTTCTGTGAGTAGCAGTTGCCAAGAGTCTGCTTTGCCTTTGCTGCGATGATTCTGTCATCTCCGTTGTACTGGCCAAGATACTTGATGGCGTTGTCATACTCCTTCATCTGAGCATAGATGAGACCTGCGTAGAGGTTTGCCTTGTTGGCTGCGCTTGAACCTTCATACTTCTCGGCAATCTCCAACAGGCCGGCGTTGAAACCGTCGCCATTGAGTGCCGACTCAAAATCGCCCTCAAACATCTTGTACTCGATGTTTGCGATAGCGTTGTTGCCCTCGTGGCTCTCCTTGTCTGCAGGTGAGAATACGCCAAATGCGTTGAGTGCTGCAACAACGATAATTGCAGCTATTACTGCAATGAATGTAACTTTGTGCTTGGTAACAAAGGCCTCGGCCTTGCTCAGTGCCTCATCTGGTGCGATGGGTGTGTCGTTCTTTTTGCTCATAGTCTATTTGTTTTTTTTATTATTATTCAGTGTCGGTAGAGTGTGCTTGTGCACGCATAACCATTGCGCAAAAATAAACAAAATCTTGTTAGCTTGAAAATTATAGAGGTTCTTTTTTACTTTTTGACGGAATAAATGCCGGTGTGTGGGTTGCTTGCAGTAAAATATTGTCGCAAGCTTTACATATTTAGCGGCGGTTTCATTATCTTTGCATAAATAAAATGTATAATGATACTCGATAGCATCACCATATTAAACTACAGAAATCTGCTTGATGTGGCTATAGGGCTTTCGCCCAAGATAAACTGTTTCATAGGTAGCAATGGAATGGGCAAGACCAACTTGCTCGATGCTGTATACTATCTCTCTTTTTGCAAGAGTGCGGTGGTGGCTGCCGACACGGCAAACATTGCCCACGACGCCCCCTTCTTTATGCTGCAGGGCTCTTATGTCAGCGACAGCGGTATTGCCGATGAGGTGTCGTGCGGCCTAAAACGTGGCGAGAAGAAACAGTTTCGCAGAGGCGGTAAGGTATATGAGCGTTTGTCGGACCACATTGGCTCTGTCCCTCTTGTGATGGTGTCGCCGGCCGACAATGAACTCATTGCGGGTGGCAGCGAGGAGCGCCGCAGGTTTATGGATGTGGTTATATCGCAGTATGACAGGGAGTATCTATCGGCGCTCATACGTTACAACAGAGCGTTGCAGCAGCGCAACGTGTTGTTGCGTGGCGATAGAGAACCCGATGCCGAGATGCTTTCGCTCATAGAGGAGATGATGGCCGATGAGGCACAGCGTATTCACAGTGGCCGCGTGGCCTTTATAGAAGAACTGCTGCCCATTTTTGAGAGTTTCCACAGCGCAATAACAGGTGGTTGCGAGAGTGTTTCGTTGGGCTATCGCTCTCACCTTGATGATGCCGATTTGGTGCCTCTGCTGCGCGCTTCGCGTGGCGATGACCGCCGTGTGGGGCACACAACAAAGGGTGTGCACCGCGATGACCTTGTGATGCAGTTGGGTGGCTATCCTTTAAGGCGCGAAGGCTCTCAGGGGCAGAACAAGAGCTTTCTGGTAGCCTTGAAGCTGGCGCAGTATGACTTCCTGCGCCGCAAAGGAGGGGAAACACCTCTGTTGCTTCTTGATGACATATTCGACAAACTCGACAGTCGCAGAGTGGAGCAGATTGTCTCTCTTGTGGCGGGCGATGCTTTCGGTCAGATATTTATTACAGATGTGAACCGTGAGCACATCGATGGTATACTGGATAAGGTGGATGGTGCTTTCCGCCTGTTCGAGGTGCAGGGCGGCAGTGTGGGGCTTATAAAAGAGAAAGTGGTATGAAACGAGGGAAAACATTGCCTATATCGGAACTTGTGAGGGCTGTGTGTCGTGAAGAGGGGCTTGAGACGCCGCTCAACGAGTATCGCCTGATTAATTCCTGGTCCAAGGTGCTCAGTCCCGCGGTGTGTCGCTACACCAAGGACCTTAAAATATATAATCAGGTGCTTTTTGTAACGGTAACATCATCGGTGCTGCGCCAGGAGCTGCTTATGAACCGCAAATCCCTTGTGGCAAGGCTCAACGCCGAGGTGAATGCACAGGTGATAACCGATATAGTCTTCAAGTGAGCCGAACATATTGACTCTCTTGGTGTTGATATTGGGAATAAAAAGATAATTTTGTGGCATAGACACATAGACAATAAATAATACAAAAAATACTTTTATGCAGAATTCAAATGTTAAGACAAGGCTCATTGTGTTGAGCTTCTTGCAGTTTGCCATTTGGGGTGCCTATCTCACCTCAATGGGCCGCTATCTTGGCGGCGTGGGAATGGGTAGCCACATTGGTTGGTTCTATTCGGTTCAGGGAATTGTGTCAATCTTTATGCCGGCAATCATTGGTATCATTGCCGACCGTTGGGTGCCTGCGCAGCGTTTGTTGGCCTTCTGCCACGCTGTGGCTGCTGTGTTTATGGGAATAACCGGCTACATTGGAATGACAAAGGGTGCCGATGTGGCGTTCAACGACCTCTTCTGGACCTATACGGTGAGTGTGGCTTTCTATATGCCCACATTGGCGTTGTCCAATTCGGTGTCATACACAGTGCTTAACAATGCAGGTCTTGACACAGTGAAGGCATTCCCCCCGATACGTGTATTTGGTACTGTCGGTTTTATCGTTTCAATGCTGCTTGTGGACTATACCGGTTTCCAGATGAGCTATGCCCAGTTCTTGACATCGGCTACCTGGGGTGTGATTATGGCTCTCTATTGCCTCACATTGCCAAATTGCCCTGTGAACAAGGAGCGCGCCAACACCTCGCTTGTGTCGGCCTTTGGTCTTGATGCATTCAAGCTCTTCAAGCAGAAGAGAATGGCAATGTTCTTTATCTTCTCAATGCTGCTTGGTGCAGCTCTGCAGGTCTCTAACGGCTTTGCAAATACCTTCATTGGCAGCTTTGAGGCCTATCCCGCATTGGCCGATACTTTTGCTGTGAAGCATACCAATATGCTCATCTCCCTGTCGCAGATATCTGAGACTTTGTGCATCCTGCTCATACCTTTCTTCCTGAAGAAGTTCGGCATTAAAGTTGTGATGCTCATAGCAATGCTTGGTTGGGTGTTCCGTTTCGGTTTCTTTGCCGTTGGCGACCCCGGAATGCCGGGCGTGTTGCTGTTTGTGATGTCAATGGTGGTGTATGGTGTGGCGTTTGACTTCTTCAACATCTCAGGCTCGTTGTTTGTGGACAATGAGGTTTCCGAGGATTTGCGCTCAAGTGCACAGGGCCTCTTTATGCTTATGACAAACGGTTTGGGCGCTTCAATCGGTGTAATCGCTGCACAGAAGGTTGTGGATGCTTATACACACTCTGTTCAGGTGGGCGATATGTTCTTCACTGTGGGCGACTGGTCTACGGCGTGGTACATTTTTGCAGCCTATGCGTTGGTGATAGCAGTGCTGTTTGCCCTGTTGTTCAAGGAGAAGAAAACTGTAAAATGAAATTATATTCCCGGGGCTTGAAAGTGATGTGTTGAACTTGGGGCTTTGGGTAACCGATATGGTATTATGGTAGAGCTTGTTGTTGGAGATTTAATGTCTAAGGTTTCGGACCACCGTGCTCACGTGCTTCTGCTACGTGAAAAGGAGGGGCTGCGCAAGATTATTGTTGCATTGGGCTTTGTAGAGGCGCAGGCAATAGCCTTCTCTCTGCGAGGGATAAAGACCGACCGGCCATTGACGCACGACCTCTTTGGGTCGCTTTCATCGGCTTTTGACATAGAACTGCAGCACGTGCTCATCAATGATATAAGCGACGGAACCTTCCATTCGCAACTGTTCTATCGCCGGGGCGATGCTGTGCGGGTGGTGGATTCTCGCACAAGTGATGCCATAGCCATTGCGCTGCGCGCCAGCGCTCCGCTCTACATTGAAGAGGGTTTGCTTGCCCGTATGTGTGTTCACGATGAGCGCAACGGCGCAATATCTATTCCCATTACTGCTGCCGACGAGGCTACACTGCGTGTGGCAATGGACAATGCCGTAAAGGAGGAGAACTATGAGCTGGCTATGAAACTGAAAGAGGAGATAGAGTCGCGGCACACGCCCAAAATGGCAGAGAGCGACAATGAACAAAACACGACAAATATTCAATAATGGCACTATTTTATGTACCTGATATAGCAGAGCGTTGGGAACTTTCCGAGGAGGAGGCTGCCCACGCTTTGCGTGTGTTGCGCCTGTCGGTTGGCGACAGGCTCGAGATAACCGACGGCAAGGGCTGCCTCTACAAGGCTGTCATCTCATCAATTAGCGGTAAGCATTGCTATGTTGAGGCCGAGGAGATTGTTTCGCAGCCAAAAAATTGGAATGGCAACATTCACATTGCTATTGCGCCAACAAAGAATATGGACCGCATCGAGTGGTTTGCCGAGAAGGCTACCGAGATTGGACTTGATGCGCTTACCTTTCTCAATTGCCGCTTTTCGGAGCGCAAGGTGGTTAAGACCGAGAGGGTGGAGCGTATTGTGGTGTCTGCTATGAAGCAGTCGCTGAAGTATACCAGGCCACAGGTTGATGAGATGGTGGATTTTAAGAAATTCATAGCTGTGGAGCGCCCGGGGGCCAAATTCATTGCGCACTGCCACGAGAGTGAGCGTGTTCTGCTTAAGGATGTACTTGTGCCGGGTGAGGATGCGACAGTGCTTATAGGTCCCGAGGGGGATTTCAGTCCCGAGGAGGTGGCCCTGGCTGTTAAGGCCGGTTATCGCCCTGTGAGCCTTGGCAGTTCACGTTTGAGAACCGAGACTGCTGCTCTTGTTGCGTGTCATACCTATATTCTGAAAAACGAAATCTGATGCCGCGTTATTTCATCTATTTATCGTATGACGGTGCTGCCTACCACGGTTGGCAGGTGCAACCCAATGCCGTTACTGTTCAGCAGGTGATGGAAGAGGCATTGGCAACCTTGTTGCGTGTGCAGGTGCCGCTGACAGGTGCAGGCCGCACCGATGCCGGTGTTAATGCCGAGTGTATGGTGGCACACGCGGACCTGCCTTGTGAGGTTGATACGGCGCAGCTTGTGTATAAGTTGAACCGTATTCTTCCGCCCGATATCTCGGTGAGTGCAGTGCACCGCGTCAAGGATTGTGCCCACGCGCGTTTTGATGCTACATCGCGCCGCTATCGCTACAGGATTGTTACTGCAAAATCTCCCTTTTCGAGGCACTATGCGCTGAGGGTTGCTCCAAATATTGATTTTGAAGCAATGAACCGTGCTGCGGAGCTTCTATACGAGTATAGCGACTTCACCAGTTTCAGTAAGCTTCATACCGATGTTAAGACAAACAACTGCAAGGTAACGTATGCTGCGTGGCACAGGGTTTCAAATGACGAGTGGGTCTTTGAGATTGAGGCCGACCGTTTCCTGCGCAATATGGTGCGTGCCATTGTGGGTACATTGCTTATGGTGGGGCGCGGTAAGATGACGCTCGATGGTTTTCGTGCCGTGATTGAGAACAAGGCACGTTGCGAGGCCGGCGATTCGGCTATGGGCGAGGCACTCTTCCTTGTCGATGTGAAATACCCCGATGATATTTTTCTATGATGTGGGTGTTGCTTGCTTTTATGTCGGCAGCTCTGTTGGGTTGTTATGATTTCTTCAAGAAGGTGTCGTTGAAGGAGAATTCGGTGTTGGCAGTGCTTTTCCTCAACACGCTGTTCTCTACTTTGCTGTTTACGCCATTTATAATCTTATCGCGTGCGGGTGTAATAACTCAGGGGCAGCTCTATGTGCCCGTTATTGATGCCGAAACTCATCTGCTGTTATTGCTCAAGGCTGTCATTGTGCTCTCTTCCTGGCTGTGTGGCTACATCGGCATAAAGCACCTTCCCATAACAATTGTCTCTCCAATACAGTCTACACGTCCTGTGCTTGTGCTGTTGGGTGCGCTGTTTCTTTTTGGTGAGACACTTAATGTGTGGCAGTGGGTGGGTGTCCTCATTGCAATGCTGTCGGTATTCCTGCTGAGCCGCAGCGGAAAGCGCGAGGGGATTGACTTTGTGAACAATCGTTGGGTGGCATTTGTTGCATTGGCGGCACTGTTCGGGGCTGTGAGCGCGCTCTATGATAAGTATCTGATGCGTTCCATTGAGCCCATTGTGGTGCAATCGTGGTTTAATGTCTACCAATGTGTGCTAATGGGAGTAACCATTGTGGTGCTCAATGCTGTGTGGCCTGCGCAACGTGGGCGCAAATTTGTGTGGCGTTGGGCAATACCGCTCATTTCGTTGTTTCTTGGCTTGGCCGACTTCTGCTATTTTACAGCATTGGCGCAAGATGATGCGCTCATTGCTGTGGTCTCTATGATAAGGCGAGGCAGCGTGATTGTTTCCTTCCTCTTTGGAGCTCTTGTGTTGCACGAGAAAAATTTGCGAAGTAAGGCGTTTGATATATTTTTGATACTTGTTGGATTGTTTTTCCTATATTTGGGTTCAAGATGAGAAAATTTGTTTTGTTTATGATGTTGCTGGTCGCCGCTTCATTGCAGGCGCAGCAGGTACGTGATATGCGAGGGGTGTTTTTCTCTGCGCCGCAATCTCTATTCCCATTATTGACAGCTAATTGCCGTGCCGATATGATAGATTACATTGATGCCGGTATGGTGGCCAAGGTTACCAACAAGCTCGATGGCGTGAGTGTGCTTGAGAAGATTGATGATGACTATCTGCTGATGGCTTCCACTGCATCTTCCACAATACAGATGAAACTGCTTCCTTGCGGTGGTGGCGATGTCGTTTGTGTGGTGAATACGGTCAAAGCCGAGGCTGCCGACAGTCGCATATCATTCTATGACACGGAGTGGAACCTGCTCGATAGGAGCGCTTATTTCGATTTTCCCTCCATTGGCGATTTCCTTCTGTCGCACGATAAACAGTTGCTCGATATGTGCGATATATCACTTATATCACTCACTCTGAATTCCGATGACTGTACACTGACGGCGGAATATACTATGCCGGAATATATGAACACCGCTGATGCCGAGAAGGTGAGGGCATCATTGAGGAAGGTTGTCTATAACTGGGACGGCAATCGTTTTGTAAAGGATTAACGCAGCGGCTCAAGGAGCACGCTGTCTATTGTCATCTCTGTGATGTCGCCCTTGTTGTGCTTCTTGAAGAGTGCGCGGCTGTCATTAAGGAATGTCTTTAGCTTTAGGGCGGCATTGTCGTTGCCGTTGATTATGGTTGTGGCTGCCGGGTAGATGGTGAAGTCGCGCCTTCCGTCGCTCTGCTTGGGTGCTATCCAGGTGAGAAGGTAGCGTATGGCGGCAGGGCGGGTGTAGTTAAGGATTTTCACCAGCTTCATCTTTATGATGGCTCCTCCGTCGGTGCCCCTCAATGACATATTCGACACAAGGTTGCCTGTTGAGTAGACAACGACGTGGCGGTCGGGCGTTTCGCTCTCTTCGCGCACCTCAATGGGTTGTATTACGTGTGGGTGATTGCCTATTATGTGGCTCACGCCTTGCTGCAGCAACCATTCACTCAAATCTCTTACCCTGGCGGGGGGAAGGCTCACATATTCATCTCCCCAGTGCATACAGGCTATTATGGCATCTACCTTCATTGCTCTTGCTTTTTCAATGTCGGCGGCCATCATCTCTTTGTCAATAAGGTTTACAACCATTGGGGCAGGGGCCTCCCTGCCGTTGGTGCTATAGGTGTAGTTAAGGAGTGCCACACGCACACCCTTCTTTTCTATTATAACGGGGTAGCGCTCTTCGCGCTCCTCGGCGTTGCGATAGACGCCGCAGTGTGTTATGCCCAGCGAGTCAAGAAGGTTGAGTGTGTATAGTGCTCCGCGCTTGCCTTTGTCAAAACAGTGGTTGTTGGCCAGTAGCAGTGTGTTGAAACCGGCCTCTTTCACTGCATAGAGGAAACTGTCGGGGGCACAGAACGAGGGGTAGCCGCTGTAGCCGCCGCTGCCAATGGTGGTCTCCAAATTGGCTACCGAAATGTCGGCGCTCTTGACAAGCTGCGATATGTGGCGATAGCAATAGGTGAAGCTGTATTTTCCGTTACCATCATCTGCCATTTCAAGCTGTGTCCGGTGCTGCATTATGTCTCCGGCAAACAGCAATTCCAACTGCTGTACGGGTGTGATGAAGTGTTGCGATACCGAAACTTTGGGCAGCGCGCACAGCAGTGTCAGGAGTGTTAGGAAACGGAAAAAAACTCTCATTTGTAGATGGCGCGTTTGCCGGCCAACAGTGTGTTCTTCATAAGCGAGACAATGGTCATTGGGCCCACGCCGCCGGGAACCGGTGTTATGAAAGAGCATTTGGGAGCCACGTTGTCAAAATCAACATCGCCGCACAGACGGAATCCTGTCTTGCGTGTGGCATCGGGCACACGTGTCGTGCCCACGTCGATGACTACAGCCCCCTCCTTCACCATATCTGCTTTGACAAAATGGGGCTGCCCCAGTGCTGCTATTATGATGTCGGCCTGGCGGCACTCTTCTGCAATATTCTGAGTGTGGCTGTGGCACACCGTTACCGTTGCATCGCCTGGTATATGCTTCTGCATCATAAGGCTTGCCATAGGCTTGCCCACGATGTTGCTGCGTCCCAGAACAACACATTTCTTGCCTTTTGTGTCAATGTTATAGCGACGCAGCAGTTCCATTATTCCGTTAGGGGTTGCCGACAAGAAGCAAGGAAGCCCAATGGATAGCCTTCCTACATTGACGGGATGAAAACCGTCTACATCTTTGCGGTAGTCTATGGCCTCGGTTACCTTCTGCTCATTGATGTGCGCAGGAAGGGGAAGCTGCACAATGAAACCGTCTACATCGGCATCGTTGTTCAGTTCGTATACTTTGTTGAGCAGTTCCTCCTCTGTAACATCGGATTCGTAGCGTATGAGGGTGGAGGTGAAGCCGCACTCCTCGCAAGCTTTTACTTTGCTTGCAACGTATGTTTCGCTGCCGCCGTCGTGCCCCACGAGAATTGCTGCAAGGTGGGGGCGTTTGCCGCCGCTGCCAACTATTGCGCTTACCTCTTCAGCTATCTCTCTCTTAATTGTTGCCGCTACGGCTTTGCCATCGATGAGTTGCATAGTGTACCATTATTATTGGTTGGTGATTCTCTTTGTCAGAACTTGAAGTTGGGCATCATCTTACCCATCTTGCCGCCTGCAACGCTCTTCATTGTCTTGCGTATTTGCTCAAACTGTTTCATCAGGCGATTTACCTCTTGCATTGTGGTTCCGCTACCGCGGGCAATGCGCTCCTTGCGTGAGTTGTTGATGATGTCGGGGTTGGCGCGCTCTTTGGGAGTCATTGACTGTATTATGGCTTCCACGCTCTTGAAGGCATTGTCATCAATATCGAGGTCCTTAACGGCTTTTCCCACGCCGGGAATCATTGCCATAAGCTCCTTGATGTTGCCCATCTTCTTTATTTGTTGTATTTGGTTTAGGAAGTCGTTGAAGTCGAACTGGTTACGTGCGAGTTTGCGCTGCAACTTCTTGGCCTCTTCCTCGTCGAACTGCTCCTGTGCTCGTTCAACAAGCGACACCACGTCTCCCATTCCCAAAATACGGTCGGCCATTCGGTTGGGGTGGAATTGGTCGATAGCTTCCATCTTCTCGCCTGTGCCGATGAACTTTATGGGCTTGGTAACTACTGTGCGTATTGAGAGGGCGGCACCGCCGCGTGTGTCGCCATCGAGTTTTGTCAGGATAACACCGGTGAAGTCGAGACGGTCGTTGAACTCTTTTGCGGTGTTTACAGCATCCTGACCGGTCATTGAGTCTACAACAAAGAGTGTCTCGGTGGGGTTTACAGCCTCCTTGATGGCTGCAATCTCTTTCATCATTGCCTCATCAACGGCAAGGCGTCCGGCGGTATCGATGATTACAAGGTTGTAGCTCTTGGCCTTTGCCTCTTTGATGGCATTGAGTGCTATCTGCACGGGGTCCTTGCTGTCGGGCTCGCTGTATACAGGCACGCCTATGGTCTCGCCAAGCACCTTGAGCTGGTCAATGGCTGCAGGGCGGTACACGTCGCAGGCTACCAACAGAGGGTTGCGGTTCTTCTTTTTCTTGAGGTAGTTGGCCAGTTTTGAAGAGAATGTGGTTTTACCACTACCCTGAAGACCCGACATAAGGATTACAGCTGGGTGTCCCTCGTAGTTTATCTCTGCTGTCTCGCCTCCCATCAATGTTGTGAGTTCATCGTGAACAATCTTCACCATAAGCTGGCTGGGGTGGAGCGATGTGAGCACATTCTGGCCAATGGCCTTGTTCTTTACTGTGTCGGTGAAGGTCTTTGCAACCTTGTAATTGACGTCGGCATCAAGCAGTGCCTTGCGCACATCCTTCAGTGTCTCGGCAACGTTTACTTCTGTGATGCGGCCTTCTCCCTTTAATATTTTCAATGAGCGTTCAAGGCGCTCGCTAAGGTTTTCAAACATTTTTATATATGCGTTTTATAGTTAATCTTTCTTTATATCCGTTATTGCACCGGTTGAGGTGTCGAATGTTACCTTTGTGGTGCTGTTTCTCTTAAATAGATTCTTTGAGAGTATTTCAGTTGTGCCCAACTGGGCTACTGGAATCTCCTGCTCGAGGAATTTGCGTGCCTTGGTGTAGATTGTCATCTTTAGGCGGCCGGGGTTGTTGTAGAAGATGCCTTCTTTCTTCATTGGCTTTGCCTTGGCTGTCTCCTCGGGTGTTGGCAGCAGCACTGTTTTCAGGTCCTTGAGGTCGTAATATATTGGTTCGCCGGCAAGGTTCTCTTTGTCGAGGATTCCCATCTTGCGTGAGAATCTGAAAAGCACAGCCTTTGTTGTATCACATTCACTGCTTGGGTCTATTGTAAATGTGTATCTGTGGTAAACAGTGTCGGTGCGTCCAATGAACATCTCGGTGAGTGCCTTCTCCTGTTTGTCGAGCTCTTGCAGCAGCAGCGCTATGGCAGCGCCGTCGCTGGGCATATTTTCAAGCTGTCCTCTTGTGATGGCGAGTTTGCTTTCGCGGATGGTATATATCTCTTTGGCTGTGAGCTCTGCCATTTTGGCGGTAGATGTTGCCTGCAGCATCTCCTCGGTCATATACTGCGAAGGGTTGGTGCTGTTCCTGGTATCTTGCTTGGCATTGGGCTCGTTGTCTTTGTTATCCGTTTGGGATGTGCTGTTTATTGATTCTATAATCCCCTTGTCATTGAGCCTGATGTTGCTTGCGGTGCCGCCGTTGAGGTTTACCGTGAAGCTCTTTTCCTTATTGGGCACGCCTGTGCGGTTGCTCTCGGTTGATGTGATGTCCCAGTTGTTGCTGGCCTTGGAGATGACGTTTTTTATGTGCAGATAACGCTCTGCATAGCTATAGAATTCTCCGGGGGTTTGTGTTATACAACTGGCCTCTACTGTTATCTCCAATCTTGTGTTGGGCAGGCAGTATGTAACCCCTTCGCTGGTTCCTGAGAAGAAGGCACTGAGCTGTGCTTGCGCAATGCAGGGGAGTGCAAATGCCAAAAGCAGTGCTGTAACAAACTTTTTCATATTGTTGGTGTTGCTGGTTCTCTCTATTGGGACATAAAATCCCAATTTTTTGCGAAGATAGTAATTTGTTTCCAAAATCAGGGCCTTAAATGCTCTTAACTTGTCGTTTGTCTCTTTTATTTCTTTTTTTATTAACAAAAAGGGTGATATATTGAATTATTTCTCGGAACTTTTTTCTATTTTTGTGGGGATATATGGCGGGTAATGTGCCTTGCCCTAAAACAAAATCGTATGTCAAGAATAAAAATACACGACAAGGAGTTTGAAAAAACCATATCCGGTGAAGAGATTGCAGCAGCGGTGAAAGTGGTTGCTGAACGCATTAACAAAGACTATGCAGGGAAGCGCCCGTTGCTTTTGGGTGTTCTCAACGGTAGCTTTATGTTTGCATCCGACCTTATGAAAAATCTCCGGCTCGAATGTGAAATCTCTTTTGTGAAACTATCATCCTATCAGGGTACAAACAGCACCGGCGTTGTTCGCGAGGTGCTTGGTCTCACTGAATCCATTGCCGGGCGCGATGTGATTATTATTGAGGATATTGTGGATACTGGTTACACAATGCAGAATATGCTTGAGACTTTGGGTGCGAAGGAACCGGCTTCTGTGGCCATTGCTTCGCTGTTTGTGAAGCCTTCTCGCCTAAAAGTGCCTGTGGATGTGAAATACCCTGTATTTACTATTCCTGACAGGTTTATTGTGGGTTATGGATTGGATTATGATGGTCTTGGCCGCAATTTGCCCGACGTGTATGATGTTGTTGAATAAATTTTGCTTCTATGCTTAATATAGTTATTTTTGGTGCTCCCGGTAGTGGAAAAGGCACCCAGAGTGAGAGAATTGTTGAGAAGTATGGGCTTGACCATATCTCAACAGGTGAGGTTCTGCGCGGTGAGATTGCTGCAGGGACTGAACTTGGTAAGACTGCGCAAAGCATAATCGACAAGGGACATCTTATCCCCGATGAGCTTATGATAGAGATTCTTGCGGGCAAGCTCGACAAGCTTGCAGATAGCAAGGGTGTCATTTTTGACGGTTTCCCCCGCACGATAGCTCAGGCCGAGGCTCTAAAGGTGATGCTTAATGAGCGAGGCGAGGATATTACGGCTATGATAGAGCTTGATGTGCCCGAGGAGGAGCTGATGGATCGTCTTCTTAAACGAGGACAGCTTTCGGGCCGTGCCGATGATAATGAGGAGACTATCCGGAAACGCCTTAAGGTGTATGCAGAGCAGACTCTGCCCCTTAAAGATTGGTATGAGAAGGAGGGCAAGCGTTGCTATATCAACGGCCTTGGTGAACTCGACCGTATCTTTGGTGATATTGTGGCTGCCATTGAGGCGAGAATGTGATTTTCTACAGGCGGTGCGCGGCCTGATGCGTAAAGTTGCCGCTATGCCCATAGTGGCAACTTTTGCTGTTTAATTTGTTTATATAATGTACCCCGTGAGGGGTGAATGTTTTTGATGTTATGGCAGAATCTAATTTTATTGACTATGTGAAGATTGTGTGCCGTTCGGGCCGTGGAGGTCGTGGAATGGCGCATCTGCACCGTGCTAAATATATACCTAATGGCGGCCCCGACGGCGGCGATGGCGGTAAGGGAGGCGATATAATCTTGCGTGGAAATCGCAACTATTGGACTTTGCTTCACTTGAAATATCAACGTCATATCTTTGCCGGAAATGGTCAGAATGGCGGCATAAACAAGAGTACGGGTGCCGACGGCGAGAGCAAAATCGTTGATGTGCCTTGTGGTACGGTTGCCTACAATGCCGAGACCGGTGAGTTTTTGTGCGATGTTATGGAGGATGGTCAGTTGGTTACGCTGCTCAAAGGTGGGCGTGGCGGTCTTGGTAATGTGCATTTTGCAACTCCCACACGTCAGGCGCCTCGCTTTGCCCAGCCGGGTGAACCTATGCGTGAGATGACAGTAACGCTGGAGCTTAAACTCCTTGCCGATGTCGGTCTTGTTGGTTTTCCCAATGCGGGAAAATCCACCCTCTTGTCATCGGTGTCGGCTGCCAAGCCCAAGATAGCAAACTATCCTTTTACCACATTGGAACCCAATTTGGGAATTGTCCCCTATCGCGATGGAAAGTCATTTGTTATGGCCGATATTCCCGGTATAATTGAGGGCGCCAGTCAAGGCAAGGGCTTGGGCCTGCGTTTCTTGCGCCACATTGAGCGAAACTCCCTGTTATTGTTTATGGTGCCTGCCGAGGCTGATGATATTAAAAAGGAGTATGAGGTGTTGCTCAATGAATTGGCAACCTTTAACCCGGAAATGTTAGATAAGCAGCGCGTGTTGGCTGTTACAAAGTGCGACCTTATTGATGAGGAACTCAAAGAGATGCTTTCAGAGAATTTGCCCGAGGATGTTCCCTGTGTATTTATTTCGGCGGCAACGGGCGAGGGTGTGCAGGAACTGAAGGATGTTCTTTGGGAAAAGCTGAACAGTGAAGAGAATATGCTTGCAGCTGTTAAGCGAGAGGAGCTTGTTCATCGCAACTATGATGCCAAGATGCTTGCAAACGATTTTGCCGACTGGGAGGATGATTATGTGGATGAAGAAGCGGCTGAAGAGGACGATGACTTCAATTATGATGAGTTTGACTTTGACGAGTGATGGCTATATATATAAATAAGGTACGAAACTGACTGAAAAGGCTCTTTTGTTGTTATACTCGCCCTTGGAAATGCTCATTTACGCTTAGCAAATTAATCCGCAATGCAGGGTTTTCCTCCTTGCTGCCCGGCATAGAATACAAGCGCTCTCTGTTCTCGCGTGCTGCGTCGGTTAATCCGCAATGCGTGGTTTTTCCTCCTTGCTGCTCGGCATAGAATGCAAGCACTCTCTGCTCTCGCGTGCTGCGTCGGTTGCGCTCTTTCGGGCTTCGCAAGCCTAAATACAGCTCTTTTTTATTCAACTTCTCACAAACGAGGGTCCCCTTTGATGCTTTGGGCACCCTCGTTTTTTTATGCTTTGTTGTTTCAAATTCCACAAAAAATAAGGCGGTTGGATTATTTAACAAAATTTAACTGTGAAAATAAGCCTTTTCAGGCCTTTTTAGCGGCTTTTTTTCTTTGCGTCTTCTTGTCGGGGAGTAAAAAAAGAACAAACTCTTTTTTATTAGAAAATTATTTTTTACCTTTGCAGTCCAAAATGGACTATGGTGTCCACTTGTGAAGAAATATAAAAAATCAATATATAATAATTAAAAATTTAACAACATGCCAACAATTCAGCAATTAGTAAGAAAAGGCAGAGAGGTTATTGTTGAGAAGAGCAAGTCGCCCGCTCTCGACAACTGTCCCCAGCGTCGTGGTGTGTGTGTACGTGTTTACACTACAACACCTAAGAAACCTAACTCTGCTATGAGAAAGGTTGCTCGTGTGCGTTTGACAAACCAGAAGGAGGTAAACTCTTACATCCCTGGTGAGGGCCACAACTTGCAGGAGCACTCAATCGTATTGGTACGTGGTGGCCGTGTTAAGGACCTCCCAGGTGTACGCTATCACATCGTTCGCGGTACTCTTGATACTGCAGGTGTAGCTAACCGTACACAGCGTCGTTCAAAGTATGGTGCTAAGCGTCCTAAGGCTAAGAAGTAATTCCCGCCTCAAGCGTAGCTGAGTGATCCCGGCTTGTAAAAAACGGGATATGACTCAAAAACTTTTAAGACATATTTTTATAACTTAGTTTTGGTTTGTTGGAAAAGGTTATAAAAGGTTGAGTAAATGCTTCGGTGGAAGCGTTGAAGAATTTGCAATAACACAGCCACACAAAACGTAAATTTTCGCAAAAGAAAATGAGAAAAGCAAAACCAAAAAAGCGCGTGGTTCTTCCAGACCCCGTGTTCAATGATCAGATGGTTTCTAAGTTCGTTAACCACCTGATGTATGATGGAAAGAAAAACATTTC
>JAEIGA010005775.1_pt1 | contig 18855 bp, 27 predicted proteins | sample 9270691 | NCBI WGS metagenome assembly JAEIGA01 (sample SAMN17057246, study PRJNA624740) | gut metagenome | biome: biome; isolation source: fecal sample | host: Bos grunniens | place: China: Xizang | collected 2019 | reverse complement strand
TGGAGGTATTTTTAGTACATGTTGGTACTTTCTTCCCCAAGTGTGGTGTACCACTCACCTGTCACCTCTATGTTCCTTATGCCTAGTACCGTGGTGTACTACCCAAAGGTACAACCTTGTACCTCTATATGCACTTTAGCACGCTAAAGCGTTAAAGGATTGTACTTTTATGTATTTATTCGAGTTGTGCCACACTTTGCACCGTTTGTGGTTGTAAATGGTGTACCTAGGGTGTATAATGGGTGTAACCCAAGAGGGTAAGAGATACGACTCACACCCACTTGATAGGTGAAGACCATACCGCCGGCATTAAAGAGCTTGTGTCGGGGCTACACAGCCCACGGTTATTGACAACGTACGTGGTGTTGCTATTCGAGCAAATAGGTTTGTCCGCTATAGGTTAACAACGTGAATCCGTAACTTGATAACTAAATACTGCACAACCTTTTCAAATGGTGTTTGTACTATTTCTATAGTTGTGCAGGACTATCATAGTCCTACACTTCTATAGCAATAGTGCTAACAATTAAAGAAGGGTTAAAAAGGTGTTAACTATGAATAAACCACAAGACGTTGTAAACAAGTGTGCAGAACTAATATTATCTAAGTGTCAAGCTAGTACAATGCACTGTGTACATCCACAAGTATATAACAAGAAATGGACACAATTTAGACATTGTCAATGTTGGATTAGTCCTTGCATTAACAACCGCTATTTCCTAGTAAAAAGCTATAGCACAATAGTAGCCGTAATTGATGACCAAAATGGTGAACTGTATGAACTAGGCAAGTGGCCAATTACCACATCAAAACAAGTTACACAAATATTTAACTGTAGGGAGCCTGAATGTTACCAAAAGTATGGCTACTCAAAACTATTAACACGCTATTTAGTTAAATAGTTGTTGTCACATCCTGCACCCGTATATCGGGTGTAGACATGTAGCAATAACGCTACAAATAAACAAACACTTATAGAAAGGTTTAAATGGTGTAAATTATGGCACGTGAAAGAAGCGTAACACGCACAATCAATGTAACAACAGTAAAGGCACTCACAATGGATATCACATCCCGTGAGGTATCAACACAAGACTTCACAATTAGTGGCGATACGCCATCACAAGAGACTGCACTGAAGCAGGCAAAGAAACTCTACGAAACAAGCACACTAAAAATCGTTGCCATCGAGTCAATGACAACTGTTGAAAAACTCTACGGTATGTCAGAAGTAGAGTTCCTTAAGTACGCCAAAGAGCTTGACCCAACAACACGCAAAGCACTTGAAAACTAAAACTGAATATTGGTTGATAATGTGCCTCTATATGGGGCACATCAATGAACCAATAACGGTTCAAGAAATAGTACAAAGAAAGGAACAAACAACTATGAGAGAAATTATTTTAAGATGGACTAAATGGGTACGTGAGGAAATCGACGAAGAAACAGGAGAAATCAAGGTAGAAGGACACAATGAAACTAGACACGAGCGTTTCAATCTCAATGATATACTTGAAATGAATACAAAGTGGAGTGGAATTGTTATTACATTTCTTGATGGCACTGTGTTTGAAACAGATGACAGTGATATCCATATTTTCTATCACTAGATTTTCACCTAGTACACCTAAATGGTGTACTAGCCTGAGAACCTAGTTCTCAAATGAAACAGTACAAACAAGCACAAAGGAAGGTGAAATTATGGCAATTAATCTGTACAACATTTTCATCAACAAGGAATGCGTCTATACAACATGTGACCAAACATATGCAATTGCATTTGCGTTTCACTTTATGAACGTTTACAAGACACATTTAGTAACCATTAAAATCAGTAAAGGAGTAACACAATGAAAGAATTAACCCTAGCAGACATTAGTCCATACTTAAATGACAACACAGATGTACAAATAACAGCCTATAACATAACTCTCTATAAAGGCGACGCCCTGCACATCCCTTTGGGTTATGCCAACTACCCTATAACACCACAGAAAATAGTTACATACCACGAAACAATTGTTATAGATATTGATTGTTAATGTTCAATTAGTGCATCTAAATGGTGCACTACCTTGAGCACTAATGCTCAAATAAAAACACCATAGAAAGGAAAAATTATTATGGAAGTAGGACGAGTAGGGGATAATCATTATCTTGAGTACACAGACACTTATAGAGGAGTGCAATTTGTTGTATTATTCAATTCAGGTGGATATAGAACAGCTTATGTTGATATATCTCACACATTTCTTGAAAACCTAGATTATTTTGAATGCGACGATTATGTTGATGTACATTGTGGATGTACATTTAAAGATTGTCGTTTACCATTTGAACCACAAGTATCAACTGAATACACTTGGCTAGGTTGGGATTATGCTCATTGTTGTGATGGTATAGATTGTGAAACAGCTATGAAATTATTTGGTGAAGTAAGACACTCTTATTTATCAATGCTTGTCGGTCATGTATACACACTTCAAGAAGTAATAGTTGAGTGTAAAAATGTTATAGACCAAATAAAGGAAGGTGAAAAACAATGACAGTACAACATGTAATTAATACTATTACTTCACACCTACAGATGGAAATATATGAAGAAATCTTTTGTGAAGTAACGTACATAGGAACTTGTTTTGATGTACCTGAAAAATTTAGAAATTGCCCTGTGATATGTATGGATGTAACCAAAACAGGAGCACTTAGACTTTACATCAGTTAGGAGTAGCTTATGAAAAAACTATTTACAATCACAATTAAATACTACTGGTGTGGACAAGAAATCCCTGTCCTCACTACAAGACCAAGAAAATGTCCATTTTGCGGAGGATTACTATAATGATTAGAGACAAAACAGTGCACATAAATATTATTGGTGGAATGAACATGATAACCTCAATAAATTATCGCACATTAAAGCGCATATGCACACTAGAACATATTCCATTAATTGACCCAAAATTACGCGGATATAATTATCTATGTATATCTGATGATGACCTAAAGAAGTTTATAACAACATTCACATCGAAAGGATATGAGGTTACATTTGTATGAACACTGATTCACATAAACTACGTACATTTGAGTTTAATTTTGGTGACAAAGTAATCGGTGTAAATGCACCTGAACATTGTTGTTTATTTTGTTTTGAATGTACTGATTTTTGGTTCAATCTTGAAGATGGAATATATCTAACAGCATGTAACAAATGTTACGACAATACTACAGGCTTTTTAGGTAATTGTGAACATTTCAACAGTTTACCAAAAGTAAAATATGGATATTACAATTAAGGAGTACTTATGGAAAATAGTTTAAATGATTCTCAAGAAAATGATTTAATAGGATGGACAGACTTATCGGTAGCCGTTGCTGATATTTCTGTACAGCGTATGACTGACTTAATAGACGACGGTCTAACAAATGGTTTTGAATTTATGTTACAGGGTTCGCACATTTACTATCGGGAGCGTACAGAGTAACCAAAAATTACCTACTATATCTAGTGAAAAATTTACTAGATATAGTATAGTAATTATCTTGCAACTATGCTACAATAAGAGAGTAGTAAGTTATCTCTGATAACACCACAATCTTTCTTTGAGCAAAGGTGGTACAAGGAAAGCATAGGACTAAATCCGATGATTGCTAAAGGCAGGGTTCGACTCCCTGCACCACCTATCGCCCTATCGTTCAGAACAACTTCACACATTCGTGCAGGGCGACATCTTTTAATTCTTCATCATGTAGTATAGAGTGTATGGTTACAAAGTGAGAGTAGTTCACTCGCTACAGGTTCGATTCCTGTTACTCTATATCGGTACAATAAACTTAAACAGACAATAAAAACAAGGCAACCGCAAAAATCTCATTGTACCGTATTACCACAAAATAAGCCACGAAAGGAGAAAAAATCAATGGCAAGAAAACGAATGGTAACTAGAACAATTTTGACAACAAAGGTTAACGCCCTTTGTATGGACACTGTAAGCTGTGAAGCTTGCAACAAGGACATTGTCCTTCCACGTACATACAAAGACAAAAACAAGGTGCTTAAAGCTGTTAAGGATGCAGTAGACACAGATACCTTTAAGGTTGTTGATATTGTTGACGTATCTACAGTAGAAACACTGTACGGTATGGACGAACAGAAATTCATCAATGAGTCAGTAATTCTTGACCCAACAACACGTAAATTAATTGATGAAGCACCTGCAAATGACGAACCAAAAAGCTATGAACCAGACGCAGAATAAGAAAGGAAACGGTGACACATTATGATGACAAAAAGAGAAATGTTTAATGCTAAGAATTGTGGTAACAAGTTGGAAGCAGGTATGGAGATTGAAGTAAAAGCTGTTGGCACTTTCGCAGACCACGACAAAGATGGTAATGACGTAACAGCTTCAGCCTTAGTTGCTACAGATGGCAATGTTTATACAGCAATCTCAGCAACAATTGCTGATAGCCTTGAACTTCTTGATGAGATAATCTCAGAAGAAGGAGCTGTTAAGGTTAAAGTTATTGAGGGTACATCAGGTGCAGGACGCAAGTTCAAGCAGTTACAGATTATCGACTAACATATAACACAATTCAATGGAACGTTTATAGTAAATATTTGTTCACCACTATCTACCTTTAGCCTCTATCAATGATAGGGGCTTTTTTCTCAAAGAAAGGAGAATAATTATGTCCTATTTAGACGATATGTATGCAAAAGAATTGCGTAAACTAAAACAAAGAGTTGCATATCGAAGAAAACAAGGATATGACATAGACATTAACAAGATACTAGCACCAACAGGACAAGACAAGAAAAGAGATTTAGAATATATAAAATCAATTCGAGGGCAAAAAATAAGGGAATTTGAGAATGTGGACTATGAATCATATAGTGAAGAAGATTTTTCAGGATTTATGAATCCATATATCGGTGATAATGAAGAAGATTTTTCAGTTCCCGATGATAGATATGACCCAAATGTATATTCTACCATTGAACAAATAGGTATACTAATAAATCAATTCCCAAATGCTCTAACTATTCAGTTTGATGAGGGTGAATTAGTAAGAGGAAAATACGGACAAAGAGATACAATATCTACTGAATTTATTGGTAACATACTATACGACATATACGACAAAACAGTTCATAAGGCAATGTCAGAAGGCAGGACACAAGAATTAGAAGATTACTATAAATCAATAGAGCACGAATTAGGTGAAAAACTTGAACCTTATTTTTCTGATATTCCTTACTATTATGAATCAGAACTGATAAAAGATTTTACTGAAATGCTTAGACTTTTAAATTGGGGAGAGGCGTTATCGCAAAGTGAAATGGAAAATTTATCAGAAGTTTATGATTTAACCGATGTTGAACTACATGACTGGGGAGAGGAAATGTATTAATAGTTGCGAAAAAATAAGCGATTAATTAGTACATCACGTAGAGTATTTTCTTGTGACTTTGAAACAACAGTATATGAGAATCAAACCAACACAGAAGTGTGGGCTAGTGCTGTAGTAGAGTTATACTCAGAAGACGTAAAGATATTTCATTCGATTGAGGAAACATTTAACTATTTTATATCTCTTGATTGTAATATAGTTGCATATTATCATAACTTAAAGTTTGATGGCAGTTTTTGGCTAGACTTCTTACTATGTACGCTTAAATATGAACACGCATACACTAAACTTAATCAAGATGGTTCTCAAGGTCAGTGGCAAACTAATCTCGAAATGGAAAACAAATCATTTAAATATATGATTGCAGAACAAGGGCAATGGTATTCAATCACTATTAAAGTAAACAATCATTATATTGAGTTTCGTGATTCATTAAAATTGTTACCATTTAGAGTTGCTGATATTGGCAAAGGATTTAAGACCAAACATCAGAAATTAGATATGGAATATGAAGGTTATCGCTATGCAGGTTGTGAGATTACAGATGAAGAAAAGCGTTACATAGCTAATGATGTATTAGTTGTCAAAGAGGCTTTAGAAATACTGTTTGAAGAAGGTCACGACAAAATAACTATCGGTTCATGTTGTTTAACAGAGTTTAAGAAAACCTATAGTGAGGATGAATATAAATTCTTATTCCCAAATCTACAAAATATATATCTCGATAAAAATGTATATGGTGAGTCAAATGCAGAACGATATATAAGGCATTCATATAAAGGTGGATGGTGCTATTTAGTTAAAGGAAAAGAACACAAAATAAAGAAAAATGGCACTACAGCAGATGTTAATTCTTTGTACCCATCAATGATGTCATCAGAATCGGGTAACGAATTTCCTTATGGTACTCCTGTATTTTGGAGTGGTAACTATATTCCTAATGAAGCCTTAGAAGAACACCGTTATTACTTTATTCGTGTTCGCACTCGTTTTTATATCAAAAAAGATAAGCTACCGTTTGTACAAATAAAAAATAGCTATATGTACAAGGGAACAGAGGCACTGACAACATCAGATTTCTTAGACCCTAGAGACGGTAACTATTATACTCATTATACTGATACTAAGGGCGAAACACATAGCACTGCATTAACACTAACTCTTACCATGACAGATTGGCAACTATTAAAAGAACATTACAATCTTGTTGATACAGAGATTTTAGATGGTTGTTACTTTAATTCTAAAGCAGGTTTGTTTGATGAATATATCGATAAATATAAACAACAAAAGATAAATAGTAAAGGTGCGCGTAGACAATTAGCTAAACTTTTCTTGAACAATCTTTACGGAAAATTCGCGTCTAGTGATGATTCATCTTTTAAGAAAGCATTTATACGTGATGATGGTTCAATAGGATTCACAGGAGTTGAGGCACATGATAAAGAAGTAGGCTATATTGCTGTTGGTTCAGCTATTACATCATATGCAAGAAACTTTACTATAAGGGCTGCACAAAAAAATTATCACGGTGTTGATAAAAAAGGTTTTATATATGCTGATACAGATAGCATACATTGTGACCTTCCACCTGATAAGGTTGTAGGGATTACAGTACACCCTACAAACTTCTGCTGTTGGGCTTTAGAGTCTTGTTGGGATGAAGCTATTTTTACCCGACAAAAGACATATATAGAACACGTAACTCATAAAGATTTGGAAGCTGTTGAAACACCATATTATGATGTTAAATGTGCAGGTATGTCAGATAAATGTAAAGAAGTATTTGTTGCTTGTATGGTGGGAATAACAGAAAAACAAAAAGAAAAATGGAAGGAAGAAGAAGTACAATGGGTATTAGAACATCCAATGACATTAGAGAACTTTGAAATTGGTTTAAATATACCATTTGGAAAGTTAAGACCTAAGAGAATAAAGGGTGGTACACTACTTGTTGACACAAGTTACAAAATGAGATAGGAAGGTAAGTTTATGAATATACAAACAATTCTTTTATTTATAATATTATTTATTTCAAATGTTTTATTATGGGCATTATTAATACTACAGGAAAAATGGAGTACCTGTGTAGACGAAGAACTTGAAGCACTTCATTATAAGCAAAAATTAAAGCTTAATGCCGAATATGGTAAAATGATAACAGATATTAAGTATTATAATGACACAGACTCAGTGAAAGAAGGTGAAGACAATAATGGTTGATATTTTTCCTTTTGCAAATCTAGACATTGGTCAATGTTTCTTATATGACTCTACACCTTACATGAAAATTGGTTCTGTATCATGTAAAGGAACATTCACAAATTATACTGTAAACGCTGTAGGATTATGCACGGGTTATATGGTAAAATTTGATGAGTGCGAACATGTCAGAATAATTACCAATAAATATGATAATTTTATCATACATGAGGAGTCATTTGATGATTGAAGAATTTGAAAAAGCCCTTCACAATGTTGGATTTACAAGGGTACAAATAAAATTAAGTACATTCCTAAATATACCATGGCTTTATGTTGAATGTGGAACAATAGAAGGTTTAATTAGATTTGATATTTCATGTACAACACTAGAACATTATGGCGTAGAACAAATTGCTAAGTCCGTGTTTAAGGAATGGCATAGAAACATTCTCAAGAAAATATTTAAGTAATTGCAATTATTTAAAAAGGAGTAAGCCAAACGGTTTACTCCTCTTTTTGTATCCACAACGCAAACTACATACAAGGCACGTGAACTACACGGACAACCTTAGTGGCAGTATAATTTCAACTGAGTTACCCACATTGGTCAATGCAGTAGCTTACGAGAATACCAAACTATGATGGTTTATTTGATAACCATGTAATAAATTTACCACAATAAGGACAATAAGTAAAGTACTTATTTGGTTTTACTCTAAATTTACAACCTGTTACCCAATTATCTTTTTTATTAATGTACTCACATCTTTGTTTATATTCATAAAACATTATTAATAACTTATACACTTTAAAAGTGCCTCTTTACTCTTTAAATCTTTAAACCTGAAAGCGCCATGTTCAAAATAATAACGTAATTGTGTTATAAACATGTTATTTCTTTGTAACATAACGTAATTAATCTGATGGTCATCTGTTGTAACAGCTATTCTTTGAGGGTATGTATAATCAGGTTTATCATCACAATATAAATATCCTAAACTCTTGTACTCTCTAATAGCATAATCCTTATTACAATATCTAATCGTAGCAAGGTACTTACTAGAACTATCATCAGGTCTTTCAATAAATGTCAAATTATCATTCAGATATATGTTCTCACTTGCATAGGCTACATATTCATTGTTAGCAAATGCTCTGTTCAAACCACTTAACTTTTGTGCTTTACTAGCTGAATCAATAAAGCCATTTTCTAGTACAAAACCATCACCTCTAAGGAAATTTACTTCCTCAGACAATCTAGCTGTAATTCCTAGTTCCACGTAGTACGGATTAATAATCGAAACCTGATTACCTAGCATGTATACAGGAACGTACCTAACCTGTTTACCATTTCCACGCGCTATTGACGTATGTACTGATAAAAATTTCTTAATTTCTTCAGAACAATAATGATTAGTTTCTGATTGAAATTCATCAAAAATAATCATGTCAACATCTGAAAACAAATGTGAATATTTTTTAATTTGGTCTGCACTATTAAGTGTTATAGCATATCCGCAAGATTCACCAATATATTTATCATCATCTTCATCATCAGAATATGCTTGTGTATCTCTTAAAAATAATTCTGCATAAATACCCTTAGCCTTATTTACAGCGGTAAGCTTGTACTTCTTAAAGAATAATCTTTGTATATCCTTAAAGAACTTATCACCCACATCTGCAAGTTCATAATTGTATCTATACAATAGTGCAAACTTTTTACCAGTTTTGAGATAACGATTTATTGCAAGTCTGTTAAAATAGGTTGTTTTTCCGCCTGTTCTATTTGTAGTACAAATGTACAACTCTGGCGTTTCTCCCCTTAAATCTTTTAACGATAATAGTTTAGTACCATCATAATATTCAACTTCTTTTTCTTTTACAATTTCCTTATTCATAGTTATCTCCTTTTCTATAGTATATCATACACCGTTGTAAAACTCAATTAAAAGTAGTATAATAATAAGTAGGAATAGGTTTAGAAAGGAGATTAAAAGTATGGGTTATGAACAAATTGTGTCACTTGTTAGTACTGTAGCTTTTCCTATAGCTATGTGTTTATTGATGTGTTTCTATGTAACTAGATTGCAGGAACAGCATAAATCTGAAAGTGATAAACTTAATGAATCATTACAAGATGTTAAACTTGTACTTGAACAACTTAAAACTATTCTTGAGAGGAGAGGTCAGTAATATGAGTTTAAAGGTTTCAGCAAATGGTATTGAATTTATTAAGTCATTTGAAGGACTAAGATTACACTCCTATAAAGTCTCCCCACGCGACAAATATTACACCATAGGTTACGGACATTATGGCAAAGATGTTACGGCTAATCAGACTATTAGTGAACAATATGCCACTAATCTTTTAGTGCAGGATTTAGCAAAGGCAGAGGCACATGTAAATTCTTATGATAAGAAATATCATTGGAATCAAAATGAGTTCGATGCTTTGGTATCATTTGCTTATAATGTTGGTAATATTCATCAACTTACAGCATACGGTACAAGAGACAAAAAGACGATAGCAAATAAGATACTACAATACACTAAAAGTAATGGCATAGTTTTACAAGGTTTAGTACGCCGGCGTAATAGAGAACAGAAATTATTCTTAACACCTGTTGCTATATCTTATGAAACAATAGCCGATGAAGTAATTGCAGGTAAGTGGGGTAATGGTATTGCTAGGAGAAAAGCTCTGATTAAGGCAGGATATGATTACTCACTTATTCAGCAAATTGTTAATGAAAAACTAAGAGGTAGTTATAAGGGGTAATTATGTGGTATGCAAAACCTAGTGGCGCTTATAGCATAAATAGCGATGAAGCAGCTAACAACATGTTTGAGATGTATAATCTTTTACATGATGAATTTACCGATGAAGCTATTGCAGGAATTTTAGGTAATATTGGTGCTGAAGGTGGTTACAATCCATGGCGTTGGCAATATGATAAATATAACCCTAAAAATGGGTACGGTCTTGTACAGTTTACTCCTGCTAGTGGTTATATAGATGAATACGGAAAAGGTTTAATTGGATATTCACCTAATTTATCAGTTACAGGTAAAACTCCTGGAGCGACTCCTGAAGATGGAAAAGCACAAACTTATGTTATTAAACATGACAGAGCAGGTAAATATCTTGATAGACGTAGTTGGTGTAATTATTATGATTTATCTAATACTTACCCGTATTCAAAGTTTAAACAAATTACAGATATTGAGGAAGCCACAATTGCATGGTTATTTAACTATGAAGCACCCGCTGATAGAGGACAAGATGTTGCGCAGTACCGTGTAGGATTAGCAAATACTTGTTATACTATTATAACAGGTAATCCTCCACCAACACCAACACCTACACCTACACCACCTAGCCCAACTCCTGCACCACCACTACCTATTGGCGGTCGAAAATTACCTCTTATGTATTATCTAAGGAGAGTTTAATATGGCAGTAAAATCTAATAAAGAAATTATGGAACAGGTAAAAGCGATTGTCGGTGAGAACACCGATGATGCTACACTTACCTTCCTTGAAGATTTGCGGGATACAATGGCTGATTACGAAACCAAGACAAATGGTGACGGAACAGATTGGAAAGCAAAGTTTGAGGAAAACGATAAACAGTGGCGTGAAAAATATCAACAGACATTTTTTAATCCGCCTACAACAAAAGACACTAATGGTGAGCCATCTAATGACCTTACAGACCCCTCGTCAAATGACATGGGAGAAGGTGAAAATAATTCACCTAAACATTTTGAAGATTTATTTACAAATGAGTAAGAAAGGAGACTATAGTTATGGCAAGAAAAATTGCAATTTCTAATCTAAATGCTAGTACAATTGATATTATTAATGTTATTAGACAAAATGCCTCATATGAATATCAGAGTAAAGTGCCAACTGTTACTCAGGCAAATGATATTCCTAAAGTTGGTGAGGTAATTTATGGAACACCTGCTTTTGCGAATGAGTTCCTTAATGCACTTCTTAACAGAATCGCACTTGTTAAGGTAAAAAGTGCAACATTTAATAACCCTTATGTTGGACTCAAGAAGGGTTACTTAGAGTTTGGCGAAACAATTGAAGATATTTTCGTTCAGATTGCTGAGGTTGTTGAGTTCGATGCTGAGAAGGCTTCAGCAAGAGAGTTTAAGCGTACATTCCCTAAAGTTGAGACAGCATTTTATGCTATGAATTGGAGAGTAATGTACCCTGTTACTATTCAGGATAAAGACCTTTATACTGCATTTCAGTCACTTGATGGTGTTCAGAATCTTATTGCTAAAATTGTTGACGCTATTTACACCGCAGCTGAGTACGATGAATTTTTACTTTTCAAGTACCTGCTTATTAAGGCTGTTGCTACAGGTAAAATGTACCCTGTTAAAGTTGGTGACGGTACAGACCTTAAGGTAGATGCTGTTGAATATCGTGGTACATCAAATGTACTTCCATTTATGTCATCTAACTACAATGAGGCAGGCGTACTAACTACAACACCAAAGGAACGTCAGATTATCTTTATGGATGCTAAATACAATGCACAGTTTGATGTAAATGTATTAGCAAGTGCATTTAACATGGATAAGACTGACTTCATGGGAAGACTTCACCTCATTGATAACTTCACACAGTTTGACAACAAGCGTTGGGGTGTTATCCGTGAACAGAGTGATGGTATTGAAGAAGTTACAAGTGATGAGTTGACACTTATGCAAGGTGTAAAGGCTATTATCGTAGATGAAGAATGGTTCCAAGTTTATGATAACAAGACTATCTTCACAGAGAAATATGTAGCAAGTGGTTTATATTGGAACTACTTCCTTCACAATTGGAAGACAATTGCACATTCACCATTTGCAAATGCTGTTGTATTTGCTACATCAAGTGGTTCACTACCATCATACTCAGAATCATTAACAGGTATCGTTGACACTGTTACATCAACAGATGAGGCTGTTATGTTGGCACTTAGTATTAATGATGGTAACGCTTCACTTGAACCACGTAGTTACAAGTTCGAGCAGACAGAAGACCTCACAGAGGAAGGTGTAGCTGTTCAGAAATACGGTGCATTTATTGTACCTAAGAAAGAAACACCTATCTCAGAGGAAATCGTTATTGGTGTTGGTGATAAGAAGTATGTTACTTCTACTACTGTTACATTTGCTAACCTCAGTGTTGGTTCATCACTTACATTCCAACAGTCACAGAGTCAGTCACAGAGTCAGTCACAGAGTCAGTCTGAATCAGAGTCAGAGAGCGAAGCAACATCTGAGTCAGAGAGTAACGGTTGAGAGAATTGCCATTGCATTTCTTCCTCATAAGGTTGCCCCACTTCGGTGGGGTAGCCATTTGTAATGAAAGGAGAAAAATATGTATATACAACCAAATACAACCGTTAGACTATTATCAGGTGTACCACTTGATAATACTTATGCACACACTATTTACTTTGCATCAAAACAAGCACAAAGTGAATATTTTGCTAGTAAGACCAAAAGTGGATGTTTACTTAGCAATTTAAGTTACCAAAGATATGCCAAAGGCGTTATAAGAATACAAAAGTTAGCAGATGATATCTATGATTGCAATTATATGATGTTTCAGAATACTGCATATGGTAATAGATGGTTCTATGCTTTTATTAACAATATTGAGTATATTAGTAATAATGTATCTGAAATAGAATATGAAATTGACGTTATTCAAACATGGTTCTTTGATGTGACTTTGTTAAGAAGTTTTGTTGAACGAGAACATAGTGCTACAGATGTGGTGGGCGATAATATTGTTCCTGAAAAAGTAAATATAGGTGAATATTGGCACGGTCAAAATATTGAAACAGAATTTTTTGACAGTTATGGCGCGATTTTATGTACACCATATAAAAGAATTGAAAACCCAGGAATTATAGGCGGACCGTACATTTGGGTAAATATTCAAAATGAAATGCCTGTTCCGCCAAATAATATTCAGCATTTAATGAACAGTTTATTTTATACTGTAGTTAAATCTGAAACTGATATGGGGCAATTTTTATACGAATTAAATGACCAAGGTATATCTGATAATATTGTTGCAATATATCCTGTTCCACTTGATTTTATTACAACCTATAGTAGTGGTGATGTGCTAACAGGTACACCTGCAAGTAAATCATTTACATATTATCAATCACACCCAACAACACTAGGAAATTACACACCAAAAAACAAAAAGTTATTAACTTATCCATACAGCAAATTTGTAATAAGTACCTCAGACGGAAATACAAGAGATTACGCTTTTGAGTGGTTTTCTAACAATGAAGTTAGGTTTAATATTTATCCTAATCTTCTTGAAAATCTTAGTTTTAAAGCTGTTCCAATTAATTACAAGGGTAGAGCCTTCGATTATGAAGACACAGCATTGTTAACAGATTTTCCTATGATAGGGTACATTACTGACTCATTTAAGGCGTGGTTAGCGCAAAACAAAACGCGCTTAGCTTTACAAACAGTTAGTGGTGTAGCTAGTGCAGGTTTTGGTGAAGTTGTTGCAGGGTCTCAAATGCTTACACCTGTAACCAAAGTCTTATCAAAAAGGGGCGCTGAAATGATGGCTAGTGGCTACGATAAAATGGCTAATCAGGGTGTAAGAGGTGTTGGTGGTATTATCAGTGAAATTATTTCTCATGGTATCAATAGATTTCATGCAGGTGGTTCAGCTGATGGTTCACTAGAAATAGCTATGCAGAAAAAAGATTTTATTGGTTATCAGTACTTTGTTAATCCTAAAAATGCTGAAATAATTGATGACTTCTTTAGCGTCTATGGTTACGCAACACATAAAGTCAAAGTACCAAACAGAAACGTCAGACCACACTGGACATATGTTAAGACAATAGACATTAATCTTGAAAGCAATGCACCATCAGACGATACAAACAAAATCGCTTCAATATACGACAATGGTATTACATTTTGGAGAAATGCTAGTGAGGTTGGTAGATATGACCTAAATAACGCACCTTCTTCATAGCAGAAAGGAGAAGTATGGGTAAAAAAGATAAAAATTTTATTGACAGTGCTTTAATGAATAATCGCACATATTTACAGTATTATAACCGATTAACAGAATTAGCACTTTCAATGTTTGAATGGACAGGTTTACCTAAATCAGTTGACCCGCGATTTTTGGAAATGTGTTTATTCGCTGATGGTAAAGCTGTTTTCTTTAAGGATGACGTGTTAGACTATTTAGCATTACAATGTGCAATAAGCGGAAGATTAAACGTGTACCGTATACCTACAGACAGGCGTGCTTATGCTGTTAATGGTTATAATAAACAATTAACAGAGAATGATAGTGTAATTATCTTCAACAACTTTATGCACACTAATTCTAAATTAGATGTAGAAATGTTTTCACGGCGTTTGTACAATCTTGATAGAATTATTGATGTAAATGCTAATGCACAGAAGACACCTGTATTGATTAAATGTACAGAAGATGAAAGGTTAACAATGAAAAATCTGTATATGCAGTATGACGGCAACGAGCCTTTTATCTTTGGTGAATCAGACCTTAATACTAATGGGTTAACAGTATTAAAAACTGATGCACCTTATGTTGCAGACAAAATTTATCAGTTAAAAACACAGATTTGGAACGAAGCGTTAACATATCTTGGTATTATGAATGTTAACTCTGTTAAAAAAGAGAGACTGATAACTGATGAAGCAGTAAGAAATAGCGGTGGTACTATTGCTAGTAGGTATAGTAGGCTAGAGGCACGTAGACAAGCTTGTGAACAGATAAATGAAATGTTTGGACTTAATATTTGGTGTAATTATCGTGAAGATTATCAAGAAATTGATGATATAGCTGATGATACGACAGGTAAAGAAGGAAAGGCAGGTGGTTCTGATGAGTAAATATACAACAGAATTACGTTTTGTATGTGAAACTTATGCAGGACTAACAGAAAGTGAAGGTTATAACAGTATTGATACTATTATTAATACTTCATTACCTAAAATCTTCGACTTTGACTTTCCTATATTTGATGAAGCATACAGAACAACACTAGAAAAGAAAATTGTAATGCACTATTACACTAGAGAGTTAGGATATGAGACAGTTGGTCGGTGGAAATTAGCACTAAAAACTAAACTAAACGAATTAATGCCTTATTACAATGAATTATACGAAAGTTCACTAATAGAAATGAACCCAATGTATACACACGATATGTACAAAAAGAGAGATAATACTACAAATACAAGTGGAACAAACAGCAGCACAAGAAATCACGATTTTACCATTGATGATACAGGGCATGATATTCCTAATGAAACAACTTACAATTTACACAGTGATACACCACAAGGCGGTTTAACAGGGGTAGACACAGAGACATATTTAAGTGATGCAGAAAAAACAACTAGAACAGGTAATAGCACAAATAGTAATCATAGAACTGAACTAGGCAGTAATTCAACAAGCGGAACAGAAAATGGTACAAAAGTTGATGATTATTTGGAACACGTATATGGTTATGAAGGATATAATCCTAGTAAACTTTTAAAAGATTATCGAGAAACATTTCTTAATATTGATATGATGATTATTAATGACCTTAATAAATTATTTATCGGACTTTGGTAAGTCAGAAAGGTGGTAAAATGGTAAAAATAGGTTCTAATATTCAACCACTTAAATTTTGGTGTCAAAAGGTATTACCTTTAGTTTATGACGATTCACTTAGTTATGAAGAATTGTTATGCAAAGTTGTAGCATACCTAAATACAGTTATTGAAGGATTTAATGAATTACCTGAATATATTCAGAGTCTTGTATCAGAAGATACATTAAAAGAAATACTGAGTGAATTACTAGATGAACTCGAAGAACAAATAGCTGTATGGAATGAAGGTACAAGTGAAAATGCAACTAAAGATATGTCTGAAGGTGAATTAGTTTGGCTTAATGGCAAATTATATCAAATGACTAGAAACATTCTCGCTGGTGACAAGTATATTACTTCATCCTCACAAGGTGTTACACAAAATGCTAGAAAGTTAACTATTGAAAATCTAATAGGTAATCTATATGATTTAACTACTGATGAACAAAATAATCTTGTATCAGCTATTAATGAATTGGTTACTTATATTGGTGATTTAAGTGAATTAACAACAAGCGATAAAAGTAACCTTGTTTCAGCTATTAATGAACTAGATAGTGAAGTTGGGGATTTAACTAACTTAACTGTAGAAGATAAAGACAATCTTGTTGACGCTATTAATGAGGTTGACTTAATTTCTGTTACAAATCAAAATAATATTGGTACATTATCAGATTTAAATACTGTTGATAAAACAAGTCTTGTAGCTGCTATCAATGAAGTGGCAAACTACATAGGTAATCTTGAAAATTTGGGTACAGAAGATAAATCAAATGTAGTTAATGCAATTAATGAAATTGCTGTACAAGTTAGTCAAATTTCTAGTAGTCTAATTTATACATTTTCAAATATAGGACTCAATGGTAATGGTTCATCCGACAATACAACAACATTTAATGCTTTTCTTACTGAACACAGTGATGAAAATTTTATAATTGTGGTTGACAATGGAACGTATGTATTTAATAACATAACTATTCCTAGTAATGTTATATTAATATTTGGTGGTGGACGTATTAAAACAGCGGGAACTGTAACATTAAATTGTAACTTTGTTGCACAGTTATACCAAATTTTTGACGGAACAGGAACTTTTACAGTAAATCAAAATTATAGAACTGTAGGTTTTCCGGAATGGTTTGGATGTACTAAAAACAATGTTGGTATGGATTGCCAACCTGCTATTCAAAAATGTATTGCCACATTTACTGATACTGTATTATCAGGTGGTAGATATTATATTAATGACACTATTACTATTGACACTGACCAAAAAAGGTTAATTGGTCAAAACAATGGGTGGTCTGACTATTGGACTACATCTATTTTCCAAAATGTAATAAATAAAACTATTATTAGTATAGAAGGTGGTGCTAATGATGTAATCGACTCTTGCGAAGTATGTGGTATAGTTTGTACATATACTTCTACTCCTAATGTATATACACGCGCAGTATCAGTTACTAGAGCATCACATTTTAAAGTATTCAGAATGGGATTCTTTAATTGTGCTGATTGCTTATTCATTAATAATACTATTGAAGGTAGAGTATATAATTGTACTGTTGTATATGATAGTCATTATCCTACATCACAAGAAGGAATTGGTTATCACTTGGGAGCAGGGTCAACTGGTTCATTAGGATATGCAGGTCAAAATGCCTCACTATTCTTAAATGATATTAATGTATCTAATACAAATCTTAGTAATACTACTATTGATGGTATTTTAGCACATGGCGCAATTGCTGATACTTTTATTAGTGATTTTGAGTGTGCAGGCGTTCGTATGGGTGTTAGACTAGAAAGTACACTCGGTGCTAGTAACAGATATTATAATAATGTTTATGTTAAACATCCTATTATTGATAACTTCGTTGGTGCAGGTATTTATGTCAATGGTATTAAATCTAGCGCTTCAATTATTATCAGTGATGGATACTTTGCGCCATCAGCTAATCAGGAACAAGATGTTCCATGTATATTCATTAATGATAGTATGGGTGGTATTGTCATTGAAAATAACTATATTATAGGAAACTACGTTACTACTCAAAATGAACATTATATTGGTGTACTAATTAACTCATCATCAGGGTACAGTTTACTTAATAATGTTATTAATAATATTAAAGTACCATTTAAAGGTGCAAGTGCAAACTATGGTAAAATAAAAGATATATACAATATGTCTTTTATGGGATGCGTGAATGTTGTTAATTTGAGTAATTGTGGTAGAGTTTATATTCAGCCATCTATCACAGGCGGTGCAAATATGGTTAGCGGAGCAACAGTACAATGTGACGCAAATTGTAATTACATAGAAGTTAATCAAACATCCATTAATCCTTATGTTGCAACAGGGAATAAACTAGTTATGGGTACAACAGCTGTAACTACGCCATACACACCTACAGCTAATGGTTTGTTAACTGGTATTAATTCGTAATGGTACAAGGTGGGTACTTCGGTGCTCACCTTGGTATACTTGTAATGATTTTAATGGTGTACTTTTTCGGCAGTACCAACATGTACTAAAAATACC
>JAEIGA010005774.1_pt1 | contig 18856 bp, 18 predicted proteins | sample 9270691 | NCBI WGS metagenome assembly JAEIGA01 (sample SAMN17057246, study PRJNA624740) | gut metagenome | biome: biome; isolation source: fecal sample | host: Bos grunniens | place: China: Xizang | collected 2019 | reverse complement strand
TTGATGAAGATATAGAATACTGGATGTATTAGTGCAGGATTTTCAGGATTTGGCCTCCGGCATTCCTGCAGGAGCCGGGAATACAGCCCAAGCGGGGGAAATCCCGCACAGCCTGCCGGCGGCAGACTGTGCAATTTTTTTGTTTCCCTCCTCTGCTTATGAGAGCAAGCTCTCAACGCCTCGGATGAAAACAAAAATCCCTTCACATTTGATGTGAAGGGATTTCCTGCTTGTAGCGTGACTCCGACAGGACCTATGCAGTAATATTAAAAAGCAACCACGTATAATTATGTCTATAAAACGCTAGTAATTTCAGCAAAATAACCCACATAAATTGTACATAGTTGTACTATATGTTACACATGTCGGAAAAATGTCGGAATATAATCTTTACCTGATTTCTAATGTTTCCACAAATTTATCAATTCTTTTTTGTTATAACAACTTTTTGGATTATTTTCGTCTATAGTTTTACTATTCACAAACTTATAAACCTTTAAGTTTTATGACAATTAAGTTTCTAATTATTGAGAGCAATTCTAATCAAACTTCTAACTATGCTGTATACGTTAGGGTAATAAATGGAAGATCTTTTGACAAAAAAGCTAAAACCAACCTGTTTGTAAAACAAGAATGGTGGGACCAAAAAAGAGAAATGATTAAATCGCGTGTCCTATGTGATCCTACATTCAGGGATCAGGTAAATAGTGAGATTGATGAATTAAGGGGATATATTACTGACATGTTCAATAAAGACAGCTTTGCCGGAACTCTACATAAAAGGTGGCTGAATGAATGCATTGAATCTTTTTATGCAAAGAAGCTGCAGAAGAAAGAGCAGGAGACTAAAAAGCTTATCAGGGAAGAAACCGAAGATCTTTATAACATCTATGAAGAATTCCTCAATAAAAGCAACTTGTCAGATAGCAGACGTAAACAATATGAAGTAATCAGGAGAACCTTATTAAGATATGAGCTATATATAAGGTATACACGCCAACATATGCGCAAGTATAAGATTGATGTAAAATCAATTGACAATAATTTCCTGTCAGACTTATATTGGTATATGGAGAATGAACATAAAATCTTTACTGCCAATCCTGAGATATATGAGCCTACTGAAAAGAAACAAGAGCCCAAACCTCGCAGCAAGAATACTCTTGCAGACTGTTTCAAGAAATTACGTGCTTTTTTGAACTGGTGCTACGCCAATGGCTATACTAAATCAAAAGCGTTTTCCAATTATAAGATTGAAAGTGAAAGATACGGCACACCATACTATCTAACATTAGATGAACTCAGAACTATCCATAAAAAGGATTTGTCTGACCATCCAGAGTTGAATATTCAAAAAGATGTGTTTGTATTTCAATGCTGCATTGGGTGCAGAGTCAGTGATTTGTTGTCTTTCCGAAAAACTGACATTATAAACGGGAATATTGAATACATACCAAAAAAGACTATTGGTGAAAACCCTAAAACAGTTGTTGTACCATTAAATAATATGGCGCAGGAAATTGTTGCCAAATATGATTCTATATTGGAAAAGCAACTGCTTCCATTTATAAGTGCCAGCAAATATAATGAAGCCATAAAATCTATTCTGGAAAAATGTAAGATCACCAGGATGGTTACAATCCTGGATCCATTGACAAGAACAGAGAAAAAAGTACCTATACATAATATAGCCAGCAGCCATATGGCAAGAAGAACATTCATTGGCAACATATATAAACAGGTAAAGGACCCAAATCTCGTAGCATCACTTACCGGCCACGTAGAGGGTAGCAAAGCATTCAGTCGTTATAGGGACATTGACACAGATATTAAGAGGGAATTGGTAAAGTTGCTGGAGTAAGTAACAAAGAAATATTGATTTTTATATAAATTATTGTATATATAAATTATTGTATATATAAATTATTTTATAAATTTGTACCTAAAAGTAGAATCATATGGTAAAGAATTTAATCGGTCCTCCTGTTACAGGAGATAATTTTATAGGAAGAAAACGTGAAATAGAAAAAGCTGTTAGCATATTGGAGCAGGGCAACTCTTTATTACTAGCTTCACCTAGGAGGGTTGGTAAGTCTTCTTTCTCACAGAAGATGCTAGATATATTTTCAACAAAAAATTACAAGCCAATTTATCTAGATCTTCAAGGGGTGAAAAGTGAGCAAGAATTTGGAGATCATCTTGCAGAAAAACTAAAGGAAATACAGTATCTAGAACGTGTAATCCCCACAATAAAGGATAAAATTGGCAGTTTTTTTAATAAAGTTAAAAAAATTGAAATAGCTAAAGTTGGTGTAGAATTTAGGGAAAATCCTGAAAAATTCTACAAGGCTGTTGAGAATCTTCTTACAACGGAAGAGAAGTTTCTAATAGTTGTTGATGAACTTGCTATTTTTCTACAGACTCTTGAGAATAATTCTGGGTTGGGTAATGTAGAGTTATTCATGAACTGGTTCCGAAAAATTAGGATAAAGAGACAAGAAAATATTGTATGGATATTGTGTAGTTCTATAAGCATCACTAATTATGCAAGTAAGAATAAGATAAGTCATACAATTAACGATGTCGTATCATTGAGTCTTGGTGAAATGACATCAGATGAAGCATCTGAACTTCTACTAAAATTATGTGAAGGTGCTTCTATCAATAAATTTAACAATAAACAAATTGATATAATTTTAAAGAAAATAGGATGGAAACTACCTTTCTTTATTCAGAGTTTCTTTCATTACTATAAACAAGGAATTAATGATGGTCAATACAAAGATATCACAACTGAAAAACTCGTTGATTTAATTATAAAACAGATTATTCAGGAACATCAAGTCTCATCGTGGAGTGAAAGATTAACAGGATATGGAAAATATGAGAACTCAGCACAAACTCTTCTTAATTATTTGTGTCAACCAGAACACAAATCAAACAGGAATCATCTTGAAACTATAATAGCTCCAGCTTGCCCAGAAGGAGAAGATATAGGAATTGTTTATGCCGAAGTCAAACAAATGCTTGTGAATGATGGTTATCTTATGGAGACAGAGGATGGTGAAATTGTATTCCGTTCTCCAATTATTAGAGAATATTGGTTCAACAAGTATGTGAAATAAAATATGGAGTACTTAAAAATTCATAGCAATATATATACAGAAATACTCAAAGGTATAATGTCAGAATCCGCTAAAAGTATCCCTCAATGTTACTATATTGTGGGATACAGAGGATATGGCAAAACAGGATTGCTGCATAATCTTGAGAAAACTCTTAAAAAGGCTGATAAATTCTGCCCTCTATATGTAGATTGTCCGATATCACCATCATTTATGATCTTTGAAACTATCCTGAAATATAACAAAACTCAGGGCCGATTGATACTTCTTCTGGATGATGCAGATATTCTATTTAAAGATATGGGAAGAGACGATCTATTCCGTTTAAGATCCATTCTATACAAAGAAGGCGCACCAATAATTGTCGGCACAGGTGTTGAACTATCAAGTTTATTTACAGATTATCAGGCTCCTTTTTATGATGCATTTATTCTATATAGGCTCAAAGAACTTACTGATGAAGTTTCTATTAGTTTATTTGAGAATATGAGAAACAGGTCACATACGGCTAGAAATAATATTGCACATAATATTGCACATAATCTTGTACTAGAATTACTTGATGAAATGGGTAAAACACCCGAAAGTTGTAGACTTCTTTCAAATGTATCATCATTTGATGTTGCTCGCCCAATTATATTGATGGAAGCACTGGAGCCTTTATCATTATATTATAGGGAAAAATTAATATCTCTTTCTCCTTTACAAAGGAAAACACTTACATATATGTTAACTAAAAACAATCCGGTACTACTGAAAGACATCAGAGAAGCTACTGGTCAAAGTGCTGGAGATATTTCGCCACAATTGAAAGCTTTATCTATAAAGGGATTAGTCACAACAAACAGACAAAATATAAAAAAAACCGAGTATTCAGTTGCTGATAAAGTTATGAGATCTTGGTTTAAAAATTGTGTAATGAAGGAGAGTTTACAAATTACTCATCTTCTTAACAAGAACGAATTAAAATAATTCAAAAAACAGGAGACTTTATGATAATAGGCAGTATGGTAGTGTAAAATAAACTGGGTAGTGTAAAATAAACTGTGTCAAGTTATTTTACACTACCTTACTCTACCCATATCTTTTCGCAAATAATGTTAATCCTTATTTAACAAATACCTATAAATTCTATTTATATACTTAATAGGCATTCATAATTATGCTATGAATTTAATTTACAATATAATATAAGCATATCTTCAAAAAGTATACCTAATAAATTCAAACAATAGCCAGGCACTTGAAAATGAACACATTTTATGATACATATCACCCTTATCACTATCTGCAAAATCTGATACACATTTTATAAGTAAAGCTCGCCTACTAAAAATATGTGCTGCCATATAAAGTCCATATCCCTCCATATCTAATCCTCGAAGTTTACGGTTAGAATTGGATAAATTATTCATAAAATTCTTATTTGCTACAACATACGATCCACAGGCTCCTGGCGCAAAATGACACTTTGGAATTTTATTCACTAAATTTAAATTAGATTTTTTTAGTACTGATAACAATTGTGTTTCTGGATGGAAATCCTCTAAAAATGTATTGATTTTTCCTTTTAAATCAAAATCACATTCCAACATTTTAGGTTCAGGTTTAATCATAGTACCTTCTTCTGTTAAATATAGCTTACCACTGCCATAATCATATTCAGATTCTGCGATAAAAATATCTCCGAAATCTATATCATCATCTGAGTTCTTTTTGAATCCAGCACATATACCAGTCATAAATACGATTTCAACTCCAAATTTAGCATACATACATGCTGCCATCACCGATGCCGCTTGCATCCCAGGCATATTATTTCTTGCTGCCACTATCCTGATTCTATGTCCAGATTCAGTTCCCATTTCAGCACGAAAAAAATCTATTGGAATAAAGTCAGTATTCAGCTTTTCCCATTTTAAACCTGATGCTAATTTCATTTGTTCAAACTCCTCTGAAAGCGCACATATAACTCCAAAATCATATTTGTTTACATCTTCTATTGATTTAAGTAATTGCTTCTTTGTAGAAAGAATTGAATCAACCGCATTCTGTAGGATTTGCTCCCAATCATCCTTAGACAAATCATAATGAATCAATTTCCATAATTTATCATCAAAATTTTGTTGGTTCAATTCTATTCTTTCTTCATATTGGGAAAGTCCAATTACATATATAGGTTTCTTTAAACGTCCAAAGGTATGCAATTCATTTATGAAATTTTCACTTTTCCCTGGTTCTATTTCCTCATTATCCGATATTGGAAGTACCAAATCCAACAACAACAAATCATAAAAATTTTCATATAGCTTTCTTCTGCCTGAGTTTAGAGAATATGCTTCATCAATATTTACATCATCAACTAGACATTTATCAGTTAACACATTTCTTATACGAGAGATCTTCTCTCGATTATCATCCATAATTAATATTTTTATCATATTAATGTATCTTTAATTTTTGTTATTAATTCATCTTTCCATTCTTCGTTCTTTAAACTGTAATACACGAAGCCTCTATAGATATCTTCATACTGCAATCTAAATTTTTCATCTAGCGCATTAATTTTTACTCCATCCACAAAACTTTCGTACATTGTAACTACTATAACGGGGGTTTTTAAATGTCGTAGTTTCATAAAACGCAATATATTCGCACCAGCTAAGGGTTCTTGCTCCATATTATCTTCTTTCTTCAGATCATACGTATTCATACTGACATCCAATAGAATCAAGTCATATTCTCCGCCATGATATATAACTTCTTGTTGAGCTGAATTATATGACTGCTTATCAACTATCTTACAGATTGGGAAATATTGAGAGCACAATTTGTGCAAATTATTTAACTTAGTAGCATTATCCTCTATTATCAAAATTTTATTCATATCGCTTTAAATCCATCAAGTTTTATTATAACAATAGTTCTACATTTTCCTTGCTCAGCGACCATTGATATTAGATTATCTATATTACCAAGATCCCTTTTCAATATTTTATTAACCTTAGCTATACCACTTCCCCCTTCACCAAAAACTGATTTTCCTTCTTTAATTTTTTGATCAAAAAGAGTATTTAATTCATCAGCATTTCTATCAGTATCGTTTACGAAATTGATAATTATTTCATCATTATTTATATCAATGTTTAATTCAAAATGTCGTTTACCATCAGGAGCATCAACACCATGCTCAAACATATTATAAATCACATTCCTGATTATATCGGCATAATGAATTACGTAATTTGACTTAATCTTAAACGTATCTCCTCTGATACTAAGCTGATTATCAGTTACACAATGAGTATGCGACAAACGTACTGAATTATAAATCTGATGTGACACCGCTTTAAAATCAACATCCTCAATTTTTGGTTGAGATACAGTAAACCACTTAGACACTTTCTGTATTTTCATGTTAATAGCCTCTCGTGCAGATCTTATCTGAGATAATATCTCTGTCTTAGCATATCCATCAGGCATTTCATCTCTAATTGTACTCTCCATTTGTGCAATAGAATGTAATATAGAATTTATAAATTTTGTATCTATATATTCCCTAATCCGAGCAAGATTTACCTCTGTTTTCTCCCATAGCCATTTTAACATTAACTGGCAAAACGATATTCTATCATCTTTAACAGTCTTCAACAATAGGCCTATTTCTATTGCTTTACACGCGATTTCAGTTTCCGTTACTTCATAATCAAACAAGCCTTCAGGTTTTTGAGATTTATCCCAAATCTGTAATTTTTGCTTAATCAAATTAGTTACAGCATTGTCGAAATCACTAGAAAAACCTATTAACGCCTTATTAACTATCTGCTGCTCATTTAACCCAAGATTATATGTTTCTGTCCAATATTTATCTTGTGTATACTTTTTATTTCGTATAGAAAGTATTAAATTCCGCTGCGCCATCTCTGGTCTTAACATTGTTTCCAACTCTCCATGCCTAACTCTTGTACTTAAATAAGCAACTAATCCATAATCACTATTCAAGAACTGCTCCTTAATCTCAACATATAAATTATAAAAAACCTCATAAAGGCCGTTGCTGCTAATTGAAATTTTTGAATTGGTCTCCTTTTCATAATTATCTTCGTTATCGAAAAATGATGCTCCGCTAATATCAACTACGAAAATTTCTTTTCGCTGTTCTATTACAGTATCTAATAATATTCTATAACGACTATACAAACCATCTATTTCTGTCAGTTTATAATTAATTATAGCCTCATCATTAGCGTAAATCTTACTTTCATCTAATTTATGTGATAAATTATACACTAATAGTGAATCATCTACTTTTTTCAATAAATTTTGATAATACTCTTTTTTAGAGGTATTCAGAGAGATTAGATATTGCAATATCTTTTTCCTTTCATTTAGTCTTTCTTTATAACTATCAATATTTATATAATGACGCAGTGTCTCATCATCATTCATCAGTGAAAAAAATAGTTCAACCTTATTAATGCCATGCCTATCTACACTAATTTTATTAATTAGTTCAGAAGGAACATTAACGCCTTTAACCTCGCATAATTCAAATAAAACAAAACTCTTATCTACCGTATCTTGACAAGTTAATGAAACAAATATTATCAAATCAATATTTCGTCGGATTCCTTCGTATAAATTATCTTGAAGGCACCTAATAAGAGTCTTTGTATCAACTTTCGACACCGACGGCAAATCCTTTATGTAATACATAACATATGTATTAATTGCCTCTTGCAGTTTTTTCTCTCTACATAAGCTTTCTATCATTTTGGATACCGCTTTCTGCCTGATTGGAACATATTTTTCAGCACTATTATATAAACGTTCACAATGTTCATATGCATTTGAATACTTTCCTTTATTAAAGTAATACTCTATACTAATAGGTTCTAATATGTGCTTTGGCAGTGCTTTCCCCTCTACCAATTCATTCTTTATGCGTTTTTCCCAAATATGACATGCAATAGAGCCCTCAAAAACATTTTTATTATTTTTTAGATATGATAATGCCTTATCTGTATTATTCCATATTCTAGAGAATATAGGATCAAAATGAAATATATGAAAATACTTCATTTTTTCATAAACAATTTCATTTGCCTCAACTTTCACAAATGTATCTATCAATGCTGCTATACCAAAAGAATACAGATTTTTAGTCATCTGATATAAACTATATTTATTATCATCTACGTCTGAATATGTTAAAATATTATATACTTTCATACATATTTCACCAGCAGGAGAAATATCTTTTATAGATGGGGGTGTCTCATATCCTTGCTCAAGATATATTAATGCTCGGCAATAAAATACATATGCATCAAAGAGTGATGGGTCTTGGTATATCAATTTAGCAGCAATATCTTTACACTGCTTGTAATCTCCAGAATAATAACTATCCAAAACTTTAATAAAAGACATATTATAATAATTTTCCGGAAGTTTATCACCACAATACGCCTTTATAGGATATAATGATTTATCTCCGGTTTTATTATATATATACCTCGCCTTAGATATTAATGCACCTTCATCTACGTTCATCATAATTCCTGTTTTAATAACTGAAACCATTATTAAATACCTATCAACTAATGATGAAAGTGATTCAAACATTATTGGCAAACTTAAATCAAGTTTATCATATTGATTATAATAATTTAATCTATACAGAATATACTTATAATAATCTTCATGTAAATCTGTTTTATTCTTCTTATATAAAGAATTCAGATCCTCATCAAATTTATATGGAGACAATCTTCTAGAACTACGCTTATGTAAATTATATATTAGATATGGTATATAATTCCTATTATTCTGACAACTTTCAAGTATCTCTGAAATATATTCAATATTTTCTTTACGATTCCCTTGATATTCCAATAAAACACATTTCATATCGTAATACCAAAGCGATACTCCTATTTTATCTTTTATTTCTGATAAAATATTATCACATTCATCATATTTACCCAAAAGGAACAAATGCTCAAATTCAAGTTTCATTTCCGAAAACCACTTTAGCTTTGTCCAATGACCATTCATATATGACAAAGCCCAATTCAATTCAGAAACTATAGAATAAGGTTTAAAAAAAACTGATGGTTTGCCACTTAACTCTATTGGTGTTTTGGGGTACATAACTCCTCTTACCTCTTTAAAGTATGGGGCATATATTACACTTAAGCTATTAACTGCATTTCTTATTTCTGCTATATCAGGCAATAATTTCAATGAGTTAATTGCTTTATAAATATTCTTAGTTCTAAAATCTTTATAAATTGACTGTTTCCATTGATACCGAGGAATAAGCTTTTTCATACTATATAACTTTAATATTTGATAAAGTTACACATTATTCGATTAATATTAAACACATGTTATCACAATTATTACCAGTGACATAACACAATATCCAAAAACTAATAGAATCAGCTTACTAGTCATAATTTTAAAAAGTTATATTTAATACAACTTTTTAAACCTAGCACTAAATTTTAGTAATATATTCAAACATACTTGAGTCTATACTATCGTTGTATTTAAAATTAAATCAGGTTATAGGACTTAACTATAACCCATGACTATAACAAGGCTATAATTTACTTACAACTGATTGAATACTACCCAATATCGCATTATATTTTTACATCTTCTCATTATAAGTCACTATCCTCTCCACATCCGACTTTCTATAAAGGGTCTTCCCTCCTATTTTTACGGGGGTAAGAAAACCTATGCGATACCATTTGGCAAGGACCGATTCACTGATTTTATAAATATCCATCAGTTCCTGCCTTGTGTAGAATTCACTTGAAAGTTTTTTGCGATATGCAGCATGAGCTTCTTCTCTGGCTATTTCTCGTATTTTATCCACAAATGACATGAGGTCTTCGCCATTAATTGTAATAGCCAACCTACTATCATGGGTATTCAGAATTGACATCAATTTATCAGACATTTTTTCAATTTTTGATTAGATTTTCAATTAGATTTAGCAGATCTAACAATATTCCACAACTGATATGTAGTCATATCATTTTCCAATCCGGTTTCACTCAACAGTGTTTTCAAATGGCAGCATGCATATTCTACAGAAGTATTCTCTGATGGTTTTTTTTCAAATATTTCGGCGCAGAATTCTTCTACAGCAACCACCCAATTCTTATAGGTTTGCAAATAACAACTGCGGTCTTCAGTAGTCATTACATAAGTATAAATTTCATTTAAAAATGCAATATACTGTTCTCCCAATAATTTCTTCAGACCGTAATGCGCTATCACTTCATGGATAATGGTTGTGTTAAGATGCCCTATACTGGCATGATTATCCACAACTATGTATATCCTATCATAGGACCTGTCGTACCATCCTAAAATGTTTGGTAACAATATCTCTTCAAAAGATATGTACTCCAGTTGGACACCTGGAAAATCCGGATATTTATCTTTTAAAACATAGGGGATAGTTATTACATCTTTTGCACTATCACATTGCTTCAATAACGGCTGTAGATTTTTGCTGATATCATCCTTTATGCTAGAGTTAAGATCGATGCACCACCAATTATTTTCCAGGTAAGGAACAATGTTCCATTGCTTTAGATACTTGGTAAAATATCCCATGATTATTTTGTCGTATAGATCTTTCAATCCTGCATTCTCTTGTGAGTCCAATGAGTACCTTTCTGTCTGAATGCTTCCACTAGTTATCCTCACTTGAGCATAATCATTAGTTACAGCATATTGTAACATCCTTTTTGTTAGAAATCTCCACCATTTTTTAAAAGGTGTATCTGGGACAGCATTCTTTACAGCTACGGTATTTCTATATATATCCTCGTAGTATTTATTAAGCTTATCACATCTTTGCTGTATCGATAGTGATGGATCCTGTAATATATGTCTTACAACATCATCGCTCCAGTAATTAGTGAAGTCTGATTTATAACCATATTCGTGAGCATCCTGATGGCGGGAAGACTGCATTTCATCAATCACCAAAATTTTACATTCCTCATAGTAGTCAGCACATCTGCACCAGCATATTTCTTGCCCTCCAGAAACATCTGCAAAATGAATATCATCTGTATAATATTCTTCCAAATCGGGAACGGTAATTACAATTTCCCGATAATTTTTTAGTTCACCGGTTGTATACTTTTTTCTTATCGGATTAATTGCTTCTTCAGGGATAATCACTTCGTTTATCTTTAACCTGTTTTGGTTTATATATATCAATAGCTCCTCTTTTGATATTTTGCATCTTCCTTGCTCCTGTAGCCATTGCAATATTCCCAGGTGCTTCTCTTCTTCCTCAGAAATATGTTTGCTCAAATAACTGTACCACTGCAAAGCAGTAGCTTTTGGTTGGGAGATTCTATTTATTGCCCTTTCACTGGTATAATAAAAAAGACGTTCAATATTTTCCATAACGATAATCTAGTTAATGAACATTATTGAGTTATGCCTTTACTCTTTTTTGCTGTTTGCTGTTTGCTTTGCTCTTTATTATTTGACTTGTCTGGGATGAATACTAATCCTTTGTTTACTGAATTATATGCTACTGAGGAATCGAATATCTCCCCATTTTTTCGTTTCATACCTGTTACTGTAATTGGATTTCCTTTCAATAGTTCGATCTTTTGATTATCTGATAATTTTACTCCGGCTATTGTATCCTGTATAGAGACCTTTGAAGCATCTATATGATTGAGCTGATTAGTATCCGAGTCCAATGAAACAAGCAGATTCAATTCTCCATTTTTTGTATTGCATTTGACAAGTGCACTTCCTCCATCAAGTATTTGCTGTTTCTGAGTATCATTCAGGTAAGTTCCGTATATCGCACCTTTTAGGTTAGGGAATTTTCTTACTAGCTCCAATCTCAATTCGGGCTGTCCGTTTTCATTGTTTCTCATCATCAATTTGGCATGTCCTCCTGTAATTTCAATATTGGGCAGTTTTCCCTTGATGGCCAGAAGTGAGGTCTTATTGTAATTGAGAAGATTATTCAAGTTGTCTGTACTCTCAAGTGTCTCTTTTGTTATACCCAACTTAGCTAGAGCATCCCATGGAATGTTTTCTTCTTTAAGTCGTCCCATAATTTTAATGTTTTATAGTTTATGTCTTATCACTTGTTCTTTTATTCCTGCTTGCATAAGAACTTTATTGCATAGTAGTTCCTGTTTCAGTGTTTTTATACCTTTATCGTCAAACATAAGAAATGAATAGGATTTGCTGTTGCTGTCATATTTTACCCTTAAGTCAACCCTTAATGTTCTGTTTTCAGGTTGTTTGTCTATTACATTGAATATGACATCTTCAATGGCAGCTTTAATTTTCCAGCTGGTATTTGAATCCATCAGAGGTATAACCAGTGTGAATAGAGGTCCTCTTCTTTCCTTATATGCCATTATCTTCATGCTTTTCATAACCTCAATTGTTTTCTGGGGTGATATTTGACCAGGTATTCATTGAGATCTTTACAGCCTAGTTCATTATAGAAATATGACATGTCAATTGCCCCGTCTCCATATCTTTCCTTAATTTTCTCAAAGACCTTTTTGCCTTCATCATCAGTATCACCAAAAACGTATATGTCTTCTGCTTGCAATGACTCCAATTCTTTCATTACTGCACTTAGGTTACAGACAGAATTCAGTATTATGCTATTACCTGCAGCTGCATGGTATATAGCCTTGAAGGATAAGAAATCAAAGAACCCTTCAAATATCATATAATCCTTACTATCGCCATTCTCAATGATTGTTGTAATGTGTTTGTTGGTACACCCTTTATAGTTCTTGCTTCTAAGTTCATATCCATCTTTATTATTAGGGAATCCTATCGCATAGTATATATTTTCACCCATGACATACCGGACTTCTTTGCAATATCTGTCAGCAATAGAGAAAGGTATTTTCCTTTCCGAAAGATATTTACGCAAAGGTAGACTACATATTTGCCTGGTATCCAATATTTTTAGTTGTGATGGCTTATGATAACTGAAATTTTGAGAATAAGGGATTACTCCTGTATTATTAATCAAATGATTTATGGCTTGCTTGAAGTCACAACAGTTTATAAGCTTTACCATCTCAATGATATCACCCTTTTGCCGTGTTGAAAGATCCAGGAATGTGTTTGTGTTCGTGTAAACAATACAAGACGGATTTTTGTCAATTCTGTAAGGTGCGTGATAGAGAGCGTAAGAACTCTTTTTGCAGACAGGTGAAATTCCCAATTGGGTCAAGTATTCCACAATTGGAAATTTGGATTTGAGTTGATTGATATCATTAAACTTTTTGTACATTTGTAGTAAAGTTTAGCTTAAGGGTTGTTTCTAAACTTTTACAAAGTTAAAAGTATTTTTGTAAATAGTTTTATTATAGTAAAACTTTTTGCAAATTTTTGTGTATTTAGTGCTAATATAATAAAATTGCAATATGGCTGTAGAATACGATAAAAAGACTATTCAGAAGTTGTTTAAGGAGAATCATGTAGATAATAAAGAGCTTGCTGATGCGCTTGATATGCCTATCCAGTCTGTTTGGAGAAAAACCAGATTAGGCGGTTGGACCGTTGCTGAATTGCAGCAAATTGCAGATTTAAAAAATTCAATCTTGCAGGTAGATTTCATTTCTAAAGAAAATGGTAATATAACGTCTTACAACCAGTTGCTTTATACTATCAATTCACAGCAAAGGACCATTAAGATGCTTATGGAAGACATTGAAGAGCTGAAGAAGCTTGTTCCATAACAAAGAAAATATACGCTGCACCTATTCAGGTGCAGTTTTTTTATAGATAGGGGCTGATGATATTATCAACCTCATCTTTAATTCTCTCATAGTTTCCTTTTACTATCTCACCAAGATCACCTTTTTCTGAAGAAGCCAATTGAGGAATAGGGATAAAAGATGCAATATTCTTCTCCACGAATTCATTAGGCAACACTTCCGCATGGAAGAATTTCTGATGAATCTTTTGCTCGTAGTTATCAGCTACCTGTCCGACAAATGTTCCCTGAGAAAGTGTTGAAATTATACTTGAAGGTATCATCTCTTCTAGGTGGGTATTTATGTTAATGTTGTTTGAATTATCCTTATTGTGCAATGTCAATCCTTTTCTCTGTTTATTGATTTTGCCAAAAGTTTCGCTTAGAGATTTGGCTGTTTTGCCCTTTACTTGTCCAGCGAATATGTTTCCTATTGTGTTTACTATAACATCTGCCTCTACTTGTCCATAGTCACGGGTTATCTGACTGTAGTCTTGTGCACCAGCAACGATGGCAACCTTATTACTTCTTGCAGTGGCAATAAGGTTATCCAGACCTCTTATGTATATTGTAGGAAGCTCATCTAGCATTACAAAGCATTTCTGTCGTTTAGGTCTGTTTATCACTTTGAACATTCTGGATATATAGAGTGATAGTGCTGCAGCATATATATTCTGTCTGTCGGGATTATTGCCAAGGCATACAATCTTCGGTTCCTGTGGATTGTTTATATCCAATGTAAAGTCATCTCCTGATAAAGCCCAATATATTGTCGGTGAAGATAGTCTGGCCAGTGGAATCTGTCCTGAAGCTATCTGTCCTTGTAGCTGCTCCTGTGCACCTCCTTCCATAGCGTTTATGAATGGGGACATGTAGTTTTTGACATCCTGATTCTCCTGCAGCATACTGAACACAGCTTCATATGGCCTCATGAGCAGTTCAATGGCATGTGGAAGTGTGCAATATGCACCGTCTTTATATTGTTTCAGGTACCAGATAATTGCTGTAAAGAATACAATGGCCGACTCAATGAAGAAATCACCTTGTTTCTTTACCCACGATTTGTTAAGGTTAATCATTACCATATATGCAGCTTCATAAGCGTCAATGATATCTGTAAGGAAAGCTGGATTCAGTGGATTACATCTGTTTGATTTATGAGGATCATCAAGGTTGATTACGTAAAATTTTGGTGTCACACTGTAGTTATGGACATTTCTCAATAATATGTTATAGACTATTTCCGACAGTTCATCGAATTTGAAGTCGTAACAGAATCCACAATATCCCTTTGATATCATCTGTTCAATGTAATGATAGAAGAAAGTGTATGTTTTACCGGATCCAGGCAATCCTACAGCCATGCTACCACGGAAAGGATTAACGATATTCAGCCAACCCTTGTATTGTCGCTTCTGAAAGGTAAATTTTGTAGGGATATTTACGCTGTATTCATTTTCCTGGAGCTTAGTCTCCTGCATGAAATCCACTTCAACAGGTTTGTTGTTCTTATTCTCTACCTCTCCGTAGTTTATATATGTTCCTAATGCACAGGAAAGGAAATATAATGCCGTAAACAATATGGCATACATTACTGCGTAGGCTATCCCTGCTGAAACTATTTTATGCAGAAATAAGAATATCACAGCTGAAATGATTATTGTTATCAGTACTTTATTCAAGTTTACTTTCCTGATAATTGTTGAAGCCATTCCGGATAATACCAGCATCGATAATACTATCATTTTTGTGAGCATAGGATTAGTATCAAGCGATAACCTTTCCATTACATAAGCAATTGCCAGGATATGCTCATTGTAATTGAAATATCCAATATTGTAAGATATCACGTGCATTGCTGACAACACCAGAGCTATTAATGCAAAAATGTTGAATATCTGTTTGTTCATCTACTTTTTCCTCCCGATTTCTCTTCTTCGTGAATATTTGAGATCCTTGTATGATAAATCTGCATTCTCCCAGTAGTTATACATAAAATTACCGGCATATACCCAACTGTTGCAGTGGTACCGTTTCTCTTGCGATTTGTCATCTAATGATATTTTGTCCCATTTGTTGTTTTGCAGTTCTTCCCATTGGTTGGCTGCAATGTCTCTTGATAAATCAGATGCTTTGAAGACTATCTTGTTCTTGTGATCAATTATATAGACACCATAAATTCCTCCACTTTCATTCTTAAGGAGGGTCAGTCCGATATCTTTATGTGAGAGTATATTTTTAGCATGGTTTTCAGTCAATGATACTCTCATCGCAAATTTTACGATATTACACAGCCTTTCTTTATCTCGGGATGACAGGTCTTTACTGTTAGTTGGCTTGATGTTCATTTTGTCTACAACAAATGCTCTTGTTGCTCTTTTCCCATTTTTCATTCCGGCCGCATAAGTTTTATCATCGTTAATACTCATTTCAATACTATAGCTGTTCAAGATTGCCGAAAATTCATCTAAGCTGGAGTACTTATATGAGCAAGCATGAGTCCAAATATCTTGAATCTGCTTTTTCTTGTAGCTTTTATCTGGATTGAATGCCTTAATTTTTTCATCTTTAGCAATTCCTTTTATTGTATGCTGTCTTAATCTTTTGTTCAACTCCTTTACAAATTTGTTGGTCTTTATTATCTCATTACTGGAGTTTATCTTTTTGCCATTAGGTTTTATGCGATGTGATACGATGTGGTAATGTCTTCTTCCATTATCATTATGTTCTACCACAATATATGGTTGGTCAGCGTATCCCATTCTGGACATATATTCTTTACATAATTGCTGTATATCTATCTTTTCCAGTTCTTCAGCAGACGGGTTTATTGAAGCATGAAATGAAACTCTCTCTGATCTTATGTTGGCAATGTCACGTCTCCGGAATTCTTCTCTTATTGCGGTTAGGGGATTATCTGATTCCGGTACGTTCTGGAACATGATAATTCTATTGTTTTCATCGTCCATCTTCCCAATGACATACTTTAGGCTGGCATGTACAGCTATAGACTTATGAATCTTTATTACCATTAGCTATTATTTTCTCCTTTAATTGATGAACTTGTATTATCAACCCTTTGGTTAATTCCTGTAGCTGCACCATCAAATTCATAACTTCCTTATTCTTTGATGTAGGTGGCAGAGAGTTGAATTTACGTACCACCTGATTATAATTAATACCAATTTTTTTCACTTGTCCTGTTAACTGAGCAATATCTTTTGTGATTTTATAACTGCTCATGCTACTGGCAGTAGCTGTCTTGGGAATACTGAAGATTTTATAACGTATGTATTTTGATATAGACATATAACCTTCTAAGGTAAGTTCAATCTTCATCCTTGAATATTCTGCTTCAGTCATCCTTATTGACACTTTTCTTTCCTTCATACAGATAAACGAGTTTCGAGCTTATTTTAAACGCCATAGATGGCGCAAATCCGGCATATTTTGAGGTGTCAAAATATCGTTTTTGTCCGACAAAAACACATCTTGCTTTTCTACGCACCTCCTTCTTCTGGTACCGCTCTTGCCAACACCTCACAAAGATACAATTTGTATATAATAAAACAAAAGGGACTTTTAGTAAATAATAGTTTAATGTATATAAAACTATGCTATATTTGCATAAATGTATTTTTGTGAAAAAGCACTTATGCTATTAGTGATATTTATGCAATTATATAAAAGTACTTTTATGCTTTTGAACTTATGTAATTCTATACATTTATACATAATTACAAATAATAAAAAGTACTTAAGTAAAAAAGTACTTTAGAACTTTATAATAAAACTAAAAATGGACATTTATACTTATGTCCATTATATCTTTTACATAAATAAACTTATGAAACAGGAAAATTCAAAACCATCAATTACAATTTCAGAGGAAAGTTCTTTCTCTGCGCTTTTTAATGCTGCTGAAGAACCCAAACAAAAGACTCAAAAGAAAAAAGAAACAGAGGAGAAAGAGCTGATGGAGATTGCTGTAAAAATTTCGTTGGATACGAAGTTGAGACTACAGGCCATATTGCAGCACAAACAAAGGCAGACCGGCAAGTTTATTGCGCTGAACCGCTTCATCAACGGTATCCTTAATGAGTGGATAGCAGAAAATGAATAAGGAGTGCTATTTAAGCACTCCCAATCTTTTCAGTTCTTCTACTTGTATTGCATTGGCATACTCGCTATCTGTCATACCTGGAGCCCTTTCCACTAGCTGGTCTACTATTGTGCCCAATTGATTACAATAGATCTCATCTATTGTTTTGATGACTCTGTAATTTGATGTCAATAGAGTAATCTCATATAGGTCCATTCCTTCATTTAGGCTTATATATACCCATCCTTTATGTAGCAGTCCGGATACATTTAACCCCAACGTGGGCATATTTCTAAACAAAAGAATCTTCATTTTGTTTACTCCCCATGAAAAAAATGTTGCGAGATCCAAGTTCATCATCAGTTGTCTTTGGATGGTAAGAACTTTATCGGTTATTTCCACATTCATAACTTCGGTATTTAGTAGGGGGCTTTACGCCCCCTTGTGTTATTCTTTGACTTTAATTAGAAGAGTTGTAGCTATCACTTCAGGTAGGATTTTCTCTATACCATCTGCATTGGTATATTTCACATATCGCATTCTGCCCTCTACCTCTATTGTTGCACCTTTGTCAATTAGGGAGAAATCCGGCATTCCCTTTTTGCTCCATGCAACAACATTGTGCCATTGCGTTTCTTGTACTACATTCCCATTTCGGTCTTTAAATACCTCATTGGTGGCCAATGAGAATCTTATTACTGAACCTTGAGCAACGTTCAAAATTCTTGCGCTGCCTACATTACCTCTAAGGTGAATCTTGTTTATTGAACTTTCCATAACGATATGTTTAGTTGTTAGTGTTTCTTTTAATTATTGTGAAGTCATCTTCTTCTGGTA
>JAEIGA010005773.1_pt1 | contig 18857 bp, 17 predicted proteins | sample 9270691 | NCBI WGS metagenome assembly JAEIGA01 (sample SAMN17057246, study PRJNA624740) | gut metagenome | biome: biome; isolation source: fecal sample | host: Bos grunniens | place: China: Xizang | collected 2019 | reverse complement strand
GCCTCTGATGTTGAGCAGAGCCATTGCCACGATGAAGAACGATGCAAGGATGACCTCGCCGGCATATACGTCCCATCCTGCAATCTGATAGAGCAGTCCCCACTGGACGATGCCAGGGAAGAGGTAACGGCTGATTAGTGCTAATGCAGTGGCATTCAAAGGAATAAGACTCCAGTATGCGAGGATCATGCCCCATCCGCACACGAAGGCATTTCTCTTTCCGATCGCCTCTTTGGTATATACGAATTCGCCACCGCTTACCGGATATTTGCGAATGAGATAACCGTAGCTTAATGCAATTACGATGATAAGAAGAGCGCCTATCATCATACCGAGAGCAGTTCCCAGAGGACCGGCCTTAGGAAGGAATGCGCTTCCAGGAAGCACGAAGCATCCCCATCCGATTATAGCTCCAAGAGCGAGTCCCCATACGTCAATCGGGCGCATCGCTTTCTTGAATTTTCCTTGTTTTTCAGACATATTATTAAGGTTTAGGATATAAAATACGAGTGCGAATTTATGCAAAAATCATTAAAATGTTCTTAACTTTGTGAAATCATTGTTCATTTTTTTAAGATGAAGCTTTTTAATGTATTAAAAAACCGAGCGGAAAAGAGGCCGTCATTGAAGAAGAAGGTATATCTCAGTCTTGGAGCATTGGCTGCAATGCTGTTGCTTTCCGGCGTGCTTTCCATCCTTGAATATCGAAGAGTCAGCACTTATGTGTCCGACCTCATTGCATCCAATATAAATAGTATTGTCTTGTCACAGACCCTGTCTGACCTGACTCAGGATCATAATCATAAAATGCTGTCTGTGGTGGTTCAGAACGATATTTCCCTTATGCCGGAGCTGGACGATCTTCCGTTCGCATCTGTGGCTGACTCGCTCAGAACGACATTCACCTCGCAGAATGCTCTTCCGATGCTTGATACCGTAGTTGCATCCTTCGACGATTTTGTGAAGACTTCCCTTAAGTTTGATGAAGTGTTTCTTGCTGATACGGTTGACACCAGGTCGTGGTTCTTCAGTACCCTTCAGCCTAAATACAATTCTCTCATCCAGGATCTGGGCAAGCTCAATCAGCTGATCCACCAGGATCTCAAGACCAACTCCGAGAACTTCGATGCCGGCTTCTACAGGAGTATCATCCCTGGAGTGGTGTCAGTCGGAGCCGGACTTCTTCTGATCTGCCTCCTTCTTTTCTTCACCATGTCGAATTATGTGAGACCTATCTATAGAATATCCGAGGGAATCGACAGCTACAGACAGTCTTCCCGCAGATATTCCTATACCATGGATGGCGACGACCAGCTTGCCAACATCAATACTGGAGTGACGGAGCTGATCGAGGAGAATCTCCAGCTCAAGCATCGCGTAAAGGCACTTCGTGAGGAACGAAACAATGAACTATGATTAACGTAAAGGCAATATCCACCAATGTCGGCAAAGCGCTGCTTGTCAGTGCTCTCTTCATGTTCATATCCTTGATGATATCGATATCTGAAGGGATGGATTCAGCATTTACGCCTCTGCTCATCAGTTTCATCATCACCTCGATCGTAGGAGCCTTTCCTTTCATCTTTGTGCGCACTGCACAGCCATTGACTCTGAAGGATGGTTTTCTGACCATTTTCCTTGCCTGGCTTCTTTCGTTTGTCTTCGGTATGCTCCCTTATGTCCTCTGGGGAGGGGAGTTTACCATCATAAACGCTTGGTTTGAAAGTGTTTCCGGATACACGACCACAGGTTCCACCATTCTCAATGACATCGAGGCACTTCCAAGAAGCCTGCTTTTCTGGCGTTCGTCCACACATTATATCGGCGGATTGGGAGTTGTGGTCTTCCTTCTGATAGTCATGCCTTCAGCCAGTCCGTATCGTCTGAAGCTCACCAATATGGAGCTTTCGTCTCTTTCGAAGGAAGGTTATAAGTATAATTCATCCAAGGTCATATGGGTGATCACTTCTGTATATCTTGGTCTTACTGTCATTTCCTGCCTGGCTTTGTGGGCGGCAAAGATGCCTTTCTTCGATGCCATCAATCATGCATTCAGTATTGCGGCGACGGGCGGATTCAGCACCAGAAACCTTTCAATCGGATATTTCCAGTCAGATCTGATCACTCTGATCACTCTGATCCTCATGACGGTTTCAGCATTGCATTTCGGTTTGATATATTCGGTTTTTGTGACCCGTTCGCTCAAGCCGATGAAGAACCCGGTTGTGATCTATTACCTTTCTTCCATCGTCGTCATGTCTTTGGTCATAGCCTGCTCGCTTATGGCGGAAGGCGGCTACACCTCATGGGGAAGGGCTCTGCTGGATTCCACATTCAACACTGTCAGCTATATGACCACAACAGGTTTTGCAATCTGTGACAATTCCACATGGCCTGTTCTTGCCGGCATGGTGCTTATGCTTGCAGGTATCCAATGCGGATGCTCGGGTTCGACCACCGGTGGCCTGAAAGTGGACAGGGTGCTGATCATATTCAAGTCATTTGCCAATGAACTCAGACACAGACTCCACCCTTCATCGGTGTCCCAGGTGAAGATGGGCGGCCATTATCTGCCTGATAATGTCGTGAGCTCAGTCTTCATGTACATCGTCATGTATGTTGTGGTGATATTCATTTCCATCATAGCCGTGATGCTCTGCGGATCTGAGCCAATCGAGGCAGTTTCCGGAGTCATATCATCTGTGGGCAGTGTCGGACCAGGACTTGGTGATGTAGCCAGCCTGGATAATTATTCTTTGCAGCCTGTAATGTCCAAGTTCATATTCACAATCGATATGTTCCTCGGCCGAATGGAAATCTTCCCGATTCTCATTGTCATTTCATTAATGTTCAATCGCAGCAAATAATGGGCAGAGCCGATTTCTTATATAAGGGTTTCCTCTCCCGTCTGCAATTTGAACCGACCACCTGTCAGGATACGCTTTTGAGGAAGCTGGCAGATTTTGTGAGCTCGGATGACGATGACATATTCATTGTCAACGGTTATGCTGGCACGGGAAAGACAACGGCAATCTCTTCTGTAATATCCACATTGGCTGAATACAAAACAAAGTGCGTGCTGCTTGCACCTACCGGCCGTGCAGCCAAGGTGCTTTCTTCATATTCATCCCGCCCGGCTTTCACAATCCATAAACACATATATCGTCAGCGTGCGGTAGGAGGTGACGGATTCGGGCAGTTCTCGCTGGCTCCTAACAAGGATAAGGAGACTCTCTTCGTGGTGGATGAGGTTTCGCTTATAGGTATCGACGCAGCCCAGCAGCAGTCTACAGCAGCCTTTGGAACCGGAAATCTTCTGGAAGACCTCATAACGTTCGTGCGCTCCGGTGTCGGTTGCAAGGTGATTCTGATCGGAGATTCTGCGCAGCTGCCACCGATCGGATTGGACGCATCTCCTGCATTGTCAAAGGATTATATGACCATGATGGGAGGAACGGTCTTCTCTGAACTGACCACTGTGGTCCGTCAGCAGCAGGAGTCCGGCATCCTGCGCAATGCCACCAGAATACGCGAGGTCGTAGCGGAACTTGATTGCGGGGTAGGAGTGATGGATATCTGTGATCTGGGACTCGATGTTTCGGATTGTGATGATGTTCAGAGAATTACCGGTGGAGAGCTGATAGAGACAATTTCTGACGCATATTCAAGATACGGTGAGGACGAGACTGTGATACTCTGCCGTTCGAACCGTCGTGCAATCAAATATAATCTTGGTGTCCGCTCCACTGTGCAGTTCAAGGAGGAGAAACTGGTCAGGGATGACAAGCTTATGATCGTGAAGAACTGCTATCAGTTCCTTGATGGTGTCGAAGGCATGGACTATATTGCCAACGGTGACATTGCCAAGCTGATCAAGATATCTAAATATGAGGAACGATATGGACTTCATTTCGCTGAGGCGAGAATATCATTCCCGGATTATGACGATCAGGAAATCGTTGCCAAGGTGATTCTGGATACACTTGAATCAGAAAGCGCATCGCTTACGTACGAGCAGTCCAATATGCTGTACCAAGGTGTGAACGAGGACTATTCTCATATCACCACCAAGAAGAAGCGATATGAGGCTGTGCGTGAAGACAAGTATTATAATGCCCTGCAGCTCAAGTATGCGAATGCTATAACCGGCCATAAGTCGCAGGGCGGACAATGGGATTGTGTGATTGTGGACAATCCTTTCTGGCAGGAGGAACTGACGGTAGATGACCTTAAGTGGCTGTATACTGCTGTGACTAGGGCCAAGAAGAAGGTTTACTTTGTTAATTTTAAAGACGAGTTATTTATATGAAGCGATTAGTATTATCAGTTTTATTGGTAGCGGCGTGCATGAGCAGTGCATGGGCGCAGGAGTTCAATGCGGTGCCACGTGCGTGGAAGTGGGTGAGTGACAAGGAGGTTGTATTCAGCTATGATGGCACTTATCAGGACAGCACTGCTTTCAAGGTGGATGCCCGTACAGGAAAGCGTACCGAGGGAGTAAGAGCCCCTGAGAAATACGCGGATTTCCCGCTGAAGCCTGCAGGAGCTGTGAATCTGACATATTCTCCAGACTCCACCAAACTGGCTTTTACCCGCGACAATGACCTCTATGTGGTGGATATTGCCACTGAGGTGGAGACTCGTCTTACTCATGACGGAAGCGACCTGATCCTCAACGGATATTCATCATGGGTATACTATGAGGAGATTCTTGGCCGCTCAACAAAATATAAGGCTTTCTGGTGGTCTCCAGACAGCAAGAAGATAGGTTTTTACCGTTTTGATAATACTCAGGTGCCGCTTTTCCCAATATATTCTGCGTTTGCGAATCCTGAAGCGGCTTCGACCAAGTATAGCAGTCCTAAGGTGACTGACCTGTCTCTTGGAGGCTCCCTCAGTGAGACACGTTATCCTAAGGCAGGACAGACCAATCCTCAGGTGCGCATCGGCATCGTGGATCTTTCACAGTGCTGTGCATCAGCAGATGCTGCCTGCTGCAATATTGTATGGGCTGACTTTGATGAAACTGAAGACCAGTATTTCGGTATTCCTTTCTGGGGTCCTGACAGCAAGGAGTTCTTCATTGCACGCATGCCACGTCTGCAGAATACACTCGATCTGTATAGCGTGAACATTGCTGACGGTTCAAAGAAACATATATATAATGAGACATATAAGACCTGGCTCAACTGGATCAATCCTGTGATCTTCACAGAAAAAGGCCTCTATATGGCACGAGAGTTCGAGACAGGATGGCAGCAGATATATTTCCTTTCATACGACGGCAGCGAATTCCGCCGCCTGACTGACGGAACCAACTGGTCGGTGAATCTCGTCAGAGTCGATGAAGCCAAGGGAGAGGTGTATTTCACTGCAAAACGTGATGCATCTGTACGTCAGGCACTTTACAAGGTGGATTCCAAGGGCGTAATCAAGGCCTTGACCGACCCTGCATACCAGGTTACAGGGGTGAAGTTCTCACCAGACGGCAGATATTTCGCAGCATCATATTCAAATGTGACGACACCTACACGAGTGGCTGTGTTCAGTACTTCCGGCGGTGTTGTGTCTGAGGGACACGGCGGTGACATTGCAAAGGCCAATCTTGCAGCTCCAGCTCCTGCACCACGCAAGGGATATGGTCTTGCAGGCAATGTGGTTGCAGATATGAAAGGACCGGACTATGATGCATCAAAGTATGCGCTTGGTCAGCTTGTTCATATGACGACTCCGGATGGATTCACACTTCCTGGCATGATCGTATATCCTAAGAATTTCGATCCGTCAAAGAAATATCCGGTACATGTGGACATTTATGGCGGTCCTGACACTCCGCTTGTGCGTGACCGATGGGTGACACCGAACGGGAATAACCAGTGGTACTCGGAAAATGATATCATCCAGATTACTGTGGATCCGCGTGCCGGTGGTCATAACGGCCGTGAAAGTCTTGACATGATCTATCGTCAGCTCACTGTACACGAGGTCAAGGATTTCTGCTCTTGGGCTGACTGGTTGATGGAACTCCCTTATGTTCAGGATGATAAGATAGGTGTTGAGGGCTTCTCATTTGGAGGAACAATGACGTCTATGCTTCTGATGCAGGCTCCGGACAAGTTCCACTACGGCATTGCAGGCGGAGGCGTATATGATTGGGCCCTCTATGACTCACACTACACAGAGCGTTACATGGACACTCCTCAGAACAATCCTGATGGATATGAGGTGTCAAAAGTGCTGAATTATGTGGAAGGTTATCCGACTGATTATGAATCTGATGGCTCTGTGATGCTCAAGTTGACTCATGGCACAGGTGACGACAACGTCCACCATCAGAACACTCTCCAGCTCCTTGATGCAATGCACCGTGCCGGGAAGAACTTCGATTTCATGATCTATCCTGACGGAATGCATGGATACTACGGATACCAGGGCGATCACTTCAATAAAGCCAACCGTGCCTTCTGGCTGAAATATCTCAAGGCAAGATAGGAGGGTATATAAAAAGAAATGAGACGTCGTCGCTCGCGCGAGGATGCCTCATCTAACCACATAATTAATAACACTAAAACTAATAACCGGGTGCAAAGGTACTGCTTTTCGGATATCCCGCAATAGTTTTACTGTTAATAAATTGTTACAAATCATTACAACTTAGGTGAAAGGCGGGCAAGATAGTCATAATGCTCGCCTTCATATATCATCTCGGCTGTGAATCCGTTTTCCTCGGCATAGTAGGCGAGGGTATCGAAGTCAACATATAGCCAGTCAAACGGTTCTCCGACCACATCCTTATATTCCATCTGATAGTCCAGCAGGCCATAGTAGTCGTCTGCAAGATCTATCATCAGGCTACCGTCCTCTTCCTCGTAAAGGAAGCGCAGGTCGCTTGAATCAATCAATATGGAGCCACCATCATTAAGAAGCTGCTTCATTCGGCCGAAGAAGACAGGCATATTCTCAAGTGTGCCTATGATTCCTGTTCCGTTCATCAGCATCAGTATCGTGTCGAACTTTTCTGCAAATGACTCATCGTATAGATTGACAAGGCGTGCATCAAGACCTCTCTGACGCATCACCTCCACTGATAATTGCGATATTTCCATTGCCACGCAGTCCTTGCCCATCTCCTTGAGTGCAAGACTGTGGCATCCGCTTCCTGCTCCCACATCCAGAATCTTACCTGCAGCTTCATCAAGAGCTGCCTTCTCCAGCTGTGGCATCTGATCATAGGTGCGGAAAAGATCAGCTACAGGAATCTCATCATCTTCAAAATCTGATGAGTGGACAATCAGTTTCCCTGCCTTGCCATTAAGGTAATAGTCACGGATGGCCGCTCCCATGGGATCGCAGCCCGGGGTAATTACATTTGTATCCATAGATTTTCCGGATTGAACATGTCTCGTTGAGGAAGTTTGCCGCTGTAGCTCTGACGCAGGCTGCGGAAGAGAGCATCTGTGTAGGTGGCCTGACGAGGCCCTTTCCAAGTGCTTGTATTACTGATGAACACCCAGCATTCTCCGTCCGGGAAGAGTTTGACAAGTGCTGTGGTTCCGGCGAGAGTTCCGCTTCTGCTCCATCCCTTGTCCGGGTGAGTGTCGTTCCAGCCCAGAGAGAATGTGTCTCTGTCGTAGTATCCTGTCATGAGCTCAACGCTCTCCTTGGAAATTATATCAGGTACTTCAGGACGCCCGTCGATGGATGCGACAAAGCGGGCGATCTCGGCTGGAGAACCGCACCAGGCACCGGCACCGGAAAGCATAGGGATATTATTGCCTCCATAGCATCTTTCCACAATGACGTTGCTGTTGTTGTACTCTTCTATATATTTGCCGTCACCTTCGTGAGTATAGTAGCGGACCTCATTATCTTTCCTGTCTTCGTAGTAAGTTCCGGCGATATGCATGTCGTAGCAACCGGCAGGGGCCAGGACTTCGTTGCGGATGAATTCCTCATATGGCATTCCGGATACTTTCTCAATCACCTTCGACAGAAGCAGATAACCGAAATTGGAATAGCTCTGCCAGCTGCCTGGAGCAAATTTCAGACGTCTGTTCAGAACAACTCTGTAGAAATCCTCGGCCTCTGGCGCATGGTCGAGCTGCAGCTGGTTCATCACATCACGAGACGAGAAAAGGGGGTCTCGTCTGAAACCGCCTTGATGCCTCATCAGGTGCTCGACAGTGATCTTGTAATAGTTCCGGTCCTTTATCAGTGCTGTGATAGTGGAATCGTTCAGGATTCCTGACGGACCGAAGACAGTGTCCTTGATGTTCAGCTCTCCTCTGTCGTGAAGGACCATGATGCCGGCAGCAGTGATCAGTTTTGACACTGAGGCCATTCTCAGGATATGACGGGGTGACATCTCAAGTCCGTTTTCCTCATCTGCCCATCCATATCCCTTGGCATATACCAATGAGTCACCTCGTGTGATGGCCAGGGAGGCGCCTTTCATATGCCATTTCCTCAGGTATGCATTGACCTTCCTGTCCATGGCCAGCAGGTCAGGAATGTTCGACATCTCATTGGTAAGGGTGTCATTGAGTCTGAATATGGAATCTTCAAACTTCTCATTCATAAGGTCGTCATTCCTACTGCTGCCGACGACGATGGCCGTCACAATTGCTGCAACAGAGAATATCGATATTATGATTGTGAGTAGGTCCCTTCTGCTCATGATTAAAGAAGTCCGGAGATTTTGGCAAATTCGATGATAAGGTCTGCAGTACCCTCTATGCCTGCGATGCTTGAATCGATGCAGATGTCGTAATTGGAGGCCACGCCCCAGTTTCCGAATGTGTAGTAGTTATAGTATTCTGCACGGTTCCTGTCCTGCTTCACTACGATTTCCTCTGCCTTTTCAAGGTCAACTCCTTCAGTTTCTGACACTCTCCTGACTCTGTCTTCAAGTGGGGAAGTGAGGAATACGTTGAGGGTGTTGCTATGGTCTCTGAGGACATAGTCGGAGCAGCGGCCCACGATGATTGCAGAGCCGTGGTCTGCAATACTCCTGATGGTCTCACACTGGATCTGGAACAGTCCCTTGTCGCTCATATAGTTTTCGGAATCAGAATTATATGAGCCCGCAAATATCGATGTCAAGGAGAAGAAACGCTTCTTTTCGTCGCTTCTTTCAAAGAATTCTGCACTGAATCCGCTCTCCTGCGCAGCCTTGATTATGAGCTCGTGGTCATATACAGGGATTCCCAGCTTGCTGCCAAGAGCCTCTGCAATACGCTTTCCGCCACAACCGAACTGACGGCCAATGGTGATGATGATGTCTTTTTTCATAGCTGTTAAAGCTGGCTGCCAAGGATGGACGAGTCGTCGCCATCTTTGAGTTTGTTGAACTTACCGAACAGTCTTCCAAGCATATATATACTGAGCAGGGTTGCCAGAAGATCGGATATAGGGAAACTGATCCAGACGCCGTCCGAACCGAACCACAGTGGGAGGAAATATATGAGTGGAAGAAGGAATAGTATCTGTCTTGCAAGTGAAAGAATCACAGACTTCTGCACCATGCCGAGGCTGAGGAAGAAGTTTGTGGAGATCATCTGGAATCCCACGATAGGGAAGAATGCAGTGAGGAGTCTCATCGATCTGGCGGCCTGATTGAGCAGTTCCTCGTCGTGGGTGAATATTCCGGCTGCAACATGCGGGAAGAACATTCCCATGATGAAGCAGATTGTGGTCACGACTGTCGCCATCTTGACTGTCTGCCAGAATACTTCCTTCACTCTCGAATATTGGCGTGCACCGTAGTTGTAGCCTGCGATAGGCTGCATTCCCTGGTTCAGACCCATGCAGATCATGATGAACATGAAGATGAATCTGTTTGTTATGCCGTATGCACCGATACCGAGGTCGCCGCTATATTGTCTAAGCTGCTGGTTGATGAACAAGGTCACAAGGCAGGCTGCCGAGTTCATGAGGAAAGGTCCCAGGCCGATTGCCATGGAGTCCTTTGCCACACGCCAGTCCAGGGTTACGATACCTTTTTCGAAATGGAATGGCCTGTTCTTGTCCCTGAAGTGCTTCAATACGATGGCAAGCGCTGCGCACTGAGCAATGACTGTCGCCCATGCAGCTCCTGCAATACCCATGTCGAAGACAAATATGAAGATAGGGTCCAGGATTGTATTGAACACCACCGTGAATATGGTCAGACCCATTGCCTTCTTAGGATTGCCCGACGATCGCATCGCAGCATTAAGTCCGAAATACAGATGGGTGATCACATTACCTATGAGGACGATTGTGATATATTCCTTCGCATAAGGAAGGGTGTTCTCACTTGCACCGAAGAAATATAGGATAGGGTCGATGAACAGCAGGGTGACAGCCATGAAGATCAGTCCGATGATCACATTGAGGCTCACCACATTGCCGAGTACCTTGTTTGCTCCCTTGTAGTTCTTCTGACCGAGAAGGACAGAAATCATTGTTGCTGCACCGGCACCAACGAGGGTACCGAAGGCAACGGAAAGGTTCATAAGAGGGAATGTGACTGCAAGGCCGGAAATGGCAAGCGGACCTACACCCTGACCGATGAAGATGCTGTCCACCATATTATACAAAGAGGAAGCTGTCTGAGCAATGATTGCCGGGAGGGCATATTGCTTCAGCAGCTTTCCTATCTTTTCTGTTCCGAGTTCTGTTGGGATGGAATGGTTCTTCTCTGCCATCTTAATTCTCCTCAGGTTTTGCAACTAATTCGATCTCAAATATCAGCGGTGCATAACCAGGAATGCTCTTTCCTTGTCCGGAATATGAATATCCCAATTCAGAGTAGAAGATGCCGACACCTTTTTCATATGCTCTCATCTGACTGATGGTGAGGGCAAATCCCTTGACTACGGTAGAACCGTCCAACTTTATGTCAGTATAGTCTTTTGCCCATTTTACAGGAACCGGCTTGTATTTTCTGGATGCGGAGTAGATTCCGTTGTCTTTTGCAGTCTTCTCGTCAGTGGTGTCGAACACAAGTCCGTTGAGAAGTTTGCCGGTGTAGTTGATGTAGAATGTGCTGTCAGCTCTGAATGTTGTCGTGTCTGTTGGAGCCTTGAACTGTTTGTAATAGAATCCAAGCTGGAGGGAGTCTTTCACAGAAAGTCCAAGTGAAGGATTGTTCTTGAAATAGCTGTCCATCTTGGCGAACTGCCAGTCATTGATGTTTTTTGCATAATCTGTGACTGTGAGGTCATAGATTGCATTGTCGTAGCTTGCTGATGTTGTGGCATCATTCTTTGGCGGGTTGAGATAATCCTCGATATTGTCATACACCTTGTAGGTGAGAAGCCAGCCCGGGATGACCACTTTCTTTCTGCCACCTACCTTCATGCCGATGAGTGCATCAGCCACGCCTGCCTGAATTGTGGTCTCTGTCGTTGTCAGAACCTTTGGACCGTAGTAATACGCCGTATCATACTGACCGAGCTGCTTGGCAGTCTCTTTGGTTGTGTATGACGATATGTTCCCTTCAAGATCCGTGATGGTGTAGTCAACCATCACAAAACCGTCCTTCTCGACTGTCGCCCCGGTGCCGGGTTTCTGTTCTAGTACATAAGTTCCTAATTCAGTGGGAGTTACATCGGGGTGATGCACTTTGATCCATGCGTCGAAAAATCTCTTGTTAGCATCGTTTTTGCCAGTGGTCGCTTCCTTTGCGCATCCCACAAGGCAGAGAACTGCGGCAGTACCTATGATCGTTGATATGAATTTTTTCATTCTTTCTTAAAAATTTGAACCGACAAAGATAGTAAAAATCCCGTATTACTTAGTCGTTGGTGACTCCAATCACCCAGATTTTATAAAGTAGGGCCGTTTTAGCAGGAATCATGCCAAGCGGTTTGTTGCCGAAGCCGTACTTCGCACTGAACACGATTTCGCATTCCTCTCCGGCCTTTACGCCTTCAAGTCCGCTCTTCAGTCCAGGAATCAAGTCTGCATCCTTGAGGCTGATTTCATAGATTGTGTACTCTGACTCCTCGGTATTCCAGCCGACCTCCATCGCAGACTCCAATCTGTTGGTAGAGAACATGTTGGATGGACTCACGCTGCCGCTGAAAGTGTACCCCGCATAGTAGAAGGATACATATCCGTCCTCAGCAAGTTCCTCTCCGATGCCTTCCTTGAGGACGAGTCTGTTGGAACCGTCATTTCGTACCACCCTGAGAGTGTCCGGGTTGCCGGCCTCATCGGTAGTGAGCATTGCTCTTTCGATATATTTGTCAATCTGCTCTTCCTGCTTGTTGTATACGGTCTCAAGCTGTTCCTTGACACATGATGTTGCCAGAGAACAGGTCAGCAATGCAATCAATATGAATATTCTATTCTTCATTTTCGCTTGTCATGAATGTGTGGGTGTGTTTTTCAATATATGCAGCAGCCTCCCTGATTCCTGCGATGTCCTCCGGAATGTAGAGTCTTCCTCCTGCTGCATTTTCGTGTCCGCCGCCATGGAAATGCAGCTTTGAACAACGGTTTGCGGAAATGCCTTTCTTGGATCTGATGGACACTCTCACCATGTCTCCGTCTTCCTTGAGCAGGAGGCTCATCTTGACTTTAGCCATGCTGAGCGGGAGATTCACAAATCCTTCAGTATCACCTTCTTCGATATAATATTCCTTTAAGGTTTTCTTGTCGAGGACAATGTATGCCACACCGTCTGGAGTGATGGTCATGAGGTCTTTCAGGATGTGTCCCATCAGCCTCATTCTGGTCTCACGATGCTGCTGGTAGATATTGCTTACAATCGCATCTCTGTCCACTCCGGCCTCTATCAGGTCTGCTGCCATGCGGAGTGTTGACGGAAAGGTGGAGTTCGCAAAATTGTTCGTATCTGTTGTCATGCCGGTCATCAGGGCGACAGCCGCCTGCGCGGGAAGCTTTCCGGCGTCTTTGTTGATGACAGGAGTGTTCATGAGAACCTCATACACAAGTTCGCTTGCAGAAGAGATTGCCGTCTCTGAAAAACAAAGATCGAAACTGTCCCTGTCAGGATTGAGATGGTGGTCGATGAGAATCTTCTGAGCTGTGGATTCAGCCAACGGTTTCTCCAGCTTGTCAGCCCTATGGAATGCATTGAAGTCCAGGCAGATGATAAGGTCGCATCCTGCAATTGCCTCTTCGGCCTTCTGTGGCCTGTCCTCGTGTATGGTCAGGTCCTTGGAACTTTCCTCGTCAAGCAGGAAGTTCAGGTAGGCCTGTGTCCTGTGAGGCAGTATTATGCTTACGTTCTCCTTGCCACAGAGCCTGAGGTAATGATACATGCCCAGACAGCTGCCCATGGCGTCTCCGTCCGGCTTCATATGTCCCACAACCGCAATATTGCGGGAGTTTTCAATCAGTGAACTGAACTTGGCTATATTTTGTGGAGTGATATCCTTCATTATGGTCAGTTGTTTTTGAGTGGCGCAAAATTACAAAATTATATTGCAATTCATAAATGAATTTTCTAACTTTGTGCGGATTTTGAGAAACTGAAAATATAAACACTTAAAATAATGAATTCAATTCTTAAAAAGGTACTTACCTACCTCATCCTTCCTGCATGTATCGCAGGTCTTACTTATGCTCTTGTATCAAGCGTTATGGAGCCTGTTCATTTTGAGAAGCACAAGGAATATCGCAAGGGTATTGCAGTGCAGAGACTTAAGGATATCCGTGAGCTCCAGGTTGCATACAAGAATGTAAACGGAAAGTACACAGCTGATGTTGACAGCCTTATCATGTTCTACAACACTGGCAAGATGAAGGTCGTTATGCAGATCGGTTCACAGGACGACTCTGTGGCTGTAGCTAACACCAAGGCTCTCAAGGCTCGCAAGCCAAAGATCAAGCCAGAGGAGATGCTCAAGCTCTACAATGAGGGTAAGTCTCTCGTGTTCAAGATTGAGAATGAGGTGCCTGTAAAGGATACACTTTTCAGCCATCGCGAGAATTTCGTAATTGACTCACTTGCATTCATTCCATTCTGCGGTGATTCAATCATCATGGCATCGACTGTGAAGAGAGTTTCTGGTGTGAACGTTCCTTTGTTCGAGGCTTCAATGCCTTGGAAGTCACTTCTCAAGGGACTTAACAATCAGCTTAGAATCAACCTCGATGCTCAGTGCGAGGATCAGGGAAGATATAAGGGTCTTCAGGTTGGTAGCGTTGATTCTCCAAATAACAACGCAGGTAACTGGGAGTAGTCTTGAAACAAAATATTGACAGAATATCCATTCAAGTCGGCTTGAGTGGATATTCTTTTAAAATAGAGTCCGACAATGGTTTGCATTCATCCGATTGGTTGAGTGCAGATCGTGTTTTTACAACTCCAGAGTTCCTGAAGAGATACGACAAGGTGGACCTGGCAGTATATACGCCAAAGTTCTCTCTTGTTCCGCAGCAGTTCTTCTCTCCTGAAGTTGCTGAGGATCTGCTGTCCGATGTTGTGTCTCTGAATGATGGTGAGATTGTGGATAGCATACCGGTACCTGAGTATAATGCATGTCTTGTGTATTCCAACGATATCGGAGAGACCCTCACAAGAGTTCTTTCCGAGACTGTCATATGCACTGATGGCAGCAAGGCTCGTCCGCTGCCGGTGATGTACCACATGTTGAAATCGCTTCCTGGCCTTGCTGACTACAACAAGATTCTGGCAGCCTATATGGATGGCGTCCTCTATCTCGCCCTTGCTCAGGGCGCGACCCTTCTTCTTTGCAATTCGTTCAAGGCTCCGGACTTCACCACAGCCCAGTATTTTATATTCCTTGCCTTGAAAAGACTGCAGCTTAATCCGGAAATGTCCACCATCACGTTCATGACTTCGCTCGATTATGAGCAGGAGATGTCGCTGTACAGATATTTCCGTAGTGTGGAACATATATAATATAGGTATATGAGAATAATCGGAGGTCGCCTCAAAGGAAAGACTATTCTTCCCCCTCAGGGATATAAGGCCCGTCCTACTACAGATTTTGCGAAGGAGGGCCTGTTCAATGTCCTCAATAATGAATATGAAATGGAAGGTCTGCAGGTGCTGGATCTTTTCGGCGGTACAGGAGCCATCTCATATGAGTTTGCTTCGCGCGGCGCTTCCATGGTGTATTGTGTGGAGATGCTTCCTCTGCACGCCAACTTCATCAAGTCTCAGGCTGCCAAGTTCGGCATGAACAACCTGACTGTGGTCCGACACAATGTCTTCGAGTTCCTTGAGATCTGTCATGAGAAATTCGATATCGTCTTTGCCGACCCGCCTTATGCGCTTGAGGATCTTGCCACCATTCCGGACAAGGTTTTCGCGCGTGGCATCCTTCATCCTGGAGCATATCTCATCCTTGAACATCCGGAGGAGCATAATTTTGAAAACCACCCGTATTTTGTAAAGGAAAAGAAGTATGGCAATGTCCACTTCAGTTTCTTTGAAATGCCGCAGTAGTATTGAAATGGCAGGTGGTTATTGAATGAATGTAGTGTATTAATTATAAAGTAGTTATGAAATTTAACCTTAAAGAAGTATTCCAGCCGAAACTTTTCGGACTGTTTGGTAAAGGCCAGTATGACGGCAAGACCTTTACTTCTGATCTTATCGCAGGTATCATTGTGGGTATCATCGCCCTTCCATTGGCAATCGCCTTTGGTATCGCCAGCGGTGTGACCCCTCAGCAGGGTCTTATCACTGCAATCGTTGCAGGTTTCCTCATCTCGTTCTTCGGTGGATCAAACTTCCTTATCGGAGGTCCTACTGGTGCGTTCATCGTAATTGTTGCAGGAATCGTTGCCCAGTATGGTATGCAGGGACTCATCATCGCCACAATCATGGCAGGTGTATTCCTCATCGTCATGGGTGTCTGCAAGATGGGTGTGATCTTCAAGTTCATTCCTTATCCTATCGTGGTGGGTTTCACCAGCGGTATTGCCTTGACGATCTTTTCAACTCAGATGAAGGACTTCTTCGGACTTCCTCTCGATCTTCAGGTTCCGGCAGGTTTCATTCCACAGTGGATCTGTTATTTTCAGAATATCAGCCAGATCAACTGGATTGAACTTGTGATGAGTATCATCTGCCTTATCATCTGCTTCAGCTGGGGTAAGGTGACAAAGAAGGTGCCTGGTTCACTTATCGCCCTTATCGTAGGAACCTTGATTTCTGTGCTTTTGAGCAAGTTGGGAGGTATTGAACTCGCAACCATCGGATCTAAGTTCCCAGAGCTTGCAGATGGTCTTCCAATGCCGAAGCCTGTGGCTCCTCATTTTGATTATGAGACCATCAAGGGACTTGTTTCACCTGCATTCACCATTGCAATCCTTTGTGCAATCGAGTCACTTCTTGCTGCCATGGTCGCTGACGGTGCAACAGGAAAGCGTCACCATGCGAATACAGAGCTCATCGGCCAGGGTATCGCCAATATTGTGACTCCACTCTTCGGAGGTATCCCTGCAACAGGTGCCCTTGCGAGAACAATGGCCAGCATCAACAACGGTGGAAAGAGCCCTGTGACAGGTATCATCCATGCAGTCGTGCTTCTTCTGATTTATCTCTTCCTCATGCCTTATGCGGTTTATATCCCGCTTTCATGCCTTGCTGCAATCCTTGTTCAGGTGGCATACAACATGAGTGAGTGGAAGACATTCAAATATCTTCTCCGTGGTGACCGTTCAGATGTAGCCGTGCTTCTTCTTACATTCTTCCTTACTGTGATTGTCGACCTTACTGTTGCAATCGAGGTGGGAGTGGTGCTCGCAATCGTGCTTTTCGTACGTCGTGTGATGGAGACTTCTCATATCTCAGTTCTTGACGGACAGCAGGTGGCTGCTACAGAAGACTCTGAGGCTGCTGTAATGGAGAATACAGACCGACTTGATATTCCTGAGGGAGTCGAGGTCTACGAAATTGACGGACCTTTCTTCTTCGGTCTTGCAAGCCGTTTCGAGGAACTTGAGCAGATGAAGAAGCCTGGACTTACCAAGGTTCGTATCATACGTATGCGTAAGGTTCCGTTCATTGACTCGACAGGTGTGAACAACCTTCGCAACCTCTGTGAGCGTACCCGCAAGAGGGGAGTGACTGTGATTCTTTCTGGTGTTACAGAGAAAGTGAAGTCTACTCTTGTGAAGTTCGGTGTCGATCAGGAGATCGGTGCGGACAATATCTTCCCGCACATCGTTCCTGCTCTCGCAAAGGCTAAGGAACTCGCTTCAGAGGAATAGTTTGTGGTTTTGCTTAATTGACTGAATCTCAATGCAATAACGTATTTATCCTGCTGCTGTTTTGCGGCAGGATAAATGTTTTAAGTTGCTGATTGATAGGGAGTTGAATGAATCCGGGAGTTACATCATGTATAGTGATGCGTCTTCTCCATTGGCGATTGCTTCGCGGATCTGAGTGGATGAAATGTTCACCAGTTCGGCTTCAAGAATTTGAATCTTATAGGCAGGGTCTTCGTTGAGGAGATCCTGCTTTATTTGTGTCAGGTCGTGACCAATTCGTGGGAATACAGCCACTCCAAAATCCTTGAGGATGGTCTGGTATTCTCTCCAGCGGCGGATGTCGGCCAGGTTGTCTGCACCCATGACGAAGGTGAAGGTGTGCTGAGGTTCCCGCTCTTTGAGGGCGTTCAGGGTGCGGACCGTGTAGTGCGGCGCAGGCATATTCAGTTCAATGTCATCCACCATAACTTTTTCTGCCTCTGAGACCTCTCCGAATGCAAAGTGACGGTTGACTGCCTCTACGGCAGCGTTATAGCGGTCGAGGCCTGTGGAGGCGCTGATGCCGTCCTTAAGTGGGTTCTTTGGGGAGACAATGAGATAGACCATATCGAAACCGGCCTCCTCGATCATGTGTCTGATGATGGCGAGGTGGCCGATATGCAATGGATTGAATGATCCGCTATAAACTGCTATATTCATTGACAGTTATCATTGGTTGGGGAATGCCCGTTATTTGCTGAGGAATTCGTCGATTATGCGCTCAGCCTCTGCGAACGCAGTCTGAAGGTCGTCATTGACAAGCACATGGTCGAACTTGCCGGCTGCAAATTCCATTTCCGAAGCCGCCTTTGCAACTCGCTTCTCGATTGCTTCCTGGCTGTCAGTGGCGCGTCCGATGAGTCTTTCGCGAAGAATCTCCACTGAAGGGGCCTGGATGAATACTGAGAATGCCTGCTCTCCGAAAATCCTCTTGAGGTTCACGCCGCCTTGAACATCGATGTCGAACACGATTACATGTCCTTTGGCCCAGATGCGCTCGACTTCTGAGCGGAGCGTGCCATAGAATGAACCTGGATAAACCTCTTCATGCTCTACGAACTTGTCCTCGGAAATCATCTGACGGAACTCGTCCGCTGTGAAGAAATAATATTCTACTCCATGTTTCTCCTGACCACGAGGTGCTCTGGAAGTTGCTGATATAGAAAACTCTATCTCCGGATGGAGACCGAGAATATGATTGACGATCGTGCTCTTGCCTGCTCCTGATGGGGCTGAAAAAATGATTACCTTGTTGTTCATGTCCTGTCTTGAGATATGTTACTGGATGATTCTGTCTGCTTTGTCCTGATATGTTTTGCTACATATCGTCTATGGCTGAGTGAAGAATCTTCCGTCTATTGTTTTAATATTCGACAAAATTAGTTAATTTTGCGAGGTTTTAGACTAAAGTAAACGATTTTTAAACAAATTATACGATTATGATTTCTTACAAAGAACTCGGCCTCGTGAACACAAAGGAAATGTTCGCTAAGGCTATCGAAGGTGGCTATGCCATCCCTGCATTCAACTTCAACAACATGGAGCAGCTCCAGGCTATCATCCAGGCAGCAGCTGAGACTAAGTCTCCAGTTATCCTCCAGGTTTCTAAGGGTGCT
>JAEIGA010005772.1_pt1 | contig 18859 bp, 12 predicted proteins | sample 9270691 | NCBI WGS metagenome assembly JAEIGA01 (sample SAMN17057246, study PRJNA624740) | gut metagenome | biome: biome; isolation source: fecal sample | host: Bos grunniens | place: China: Xizang | collected 2019 | reverse complement strand
TAGATGATTTTGTAGATGTAATCGTAATATTTGCCCTCTGTACGTTCAAGGCGAAAATCCCAATGTGGGAGTTCATAGATGTCGAGGGGTGTTTCCATTAGTTGATATAATGGAGAGTCTTCATAGAGTGTGTAGCATAGTTTTACTTTGTCAGCACTGATTTTCATTGTTAATACTGTTTTTAATCTCATTAGTTCCATCGTTTGGCTTATTGGGGATTGTTGCCCAATATGCTCTCATACCATCGCTGATGGCTTGCTTGTGGTTGTCTGTCAAACCACGCCCTTTGAGGGCTTGACTGATACGCTGTTTGGTATCTGCATTCAATTCTCTAAATTGTCTTTTCATAAGTAATACTGTTTATATATAAATAGTAGCATAAGTAGAAAAAGAGTAAATAGTAAGTAACTTTTTTTGAAAAAAATATTTTTACCTGAAATGATAAACAGTTTTTTACCTATACTACTAAAATGTTTTTTTGATAAGCGAAAGGGGTTACATACATAAAAACGCCCCACGAGGGGGCGTAAATGCTTTTTTGCTATTTGATACCATTACCAACCTTGTAAGATTTCTCCCTTGTAGCGTGAACAAGGAGCGCAATCACAGTTGGCGTATTCAAGTTTATTAGGGTCGGGTATATAATAACGCAACTCCCAAATCTTCTCTAAATCCTCTAAAAACCTGTTCGAGAAAATTTCGTTATGGGGTACGAAGAAACCCTTGTAGAACACTCTACAAGGGTTTTTCTTTTGTGATAGCATCAAAGTTGGTCACTTTTGGGCACCACAATAAAAAGGTGGCTCGCGCTATACCCAACAACAAAACAAATCGGACCCTCGCATTGAGAGTCCGATTTATCTGTTTCACACCTTAATAATCATTTCCAGAGATTACCCCATTCGCCTCGATGACGTATACTGAGCTGGTCAGAACCATCACCATTGGCAAAATCATTATCATCTCCACCACCAAGAACGCCACTACCGGAATTAGGGCTGCTCGCAAGCATTGAACACGGAGCAAACTCCACACGCTCCGCCACTGGCTGTATATATTGTTTCTTTATCATAATCATTTTACTTACTTTCCTTACATTATTTTCATTTTACAAACACACGCTGTCCATTCACAATGTATACTCCGGGACGGGTTATGCTTTCGAGACGACGACCCTGGAGGTCAAAAATCATATCTTCCACACCACTCTTCTCAACCGCGATATCAGCAATTTCCGTTACGTCACCACCGCCGCCAATTGAGAACACATATCCGGCAGCACGCTGAGAGACCGCATTCGGCATAGACAACCACGCACGATGCGCGTTATTCAAGAAGCTAGGATTCTCAAAATTGGTTCCCACACCATCCTTGCTTGTGAGCGACATGTAAGTATTTACTTTATACATTCCCACTCCTTTACTCTTGTTTGCAAGAATATAGTGTGTGTATCCGGCGCGCTCAGGAATATATGTTGCGGCATGACGTCCTTCGAGCAGATTAGTTACATTTTCACCATCGGCACAATATGTAGCACGTTTCTCCTCTTCTGTTGTCAATGTAGGCAGATAATTTATCTTGAAGTAGTATGTACCCTCCTTTTCTGCCTGAAGAATAACCGGCAACTCCGCAGGAATCACACCACCCTCGACAGGCTTAACCTTGAAGACATTCACACCTTTGTCGACAGAATTACCCGTTGCAATATTGTAATCACCCACACCGGCCTCGCTTTCACCGTAAAGGACGTATGCAGTTACCCCGGTTGGAATCTGCAACTCCACAGGAGCATAGAATGTAGCAAACTTTGCAGAAGAAATTACAACAGGGAGTTCATTAACAAACTCTATATCCCACCTTCTTGTATTTTCATCGTAATAAGAATCCGAAGTATTATCAAGGATTCCAACCTTTGTTGCATTGTCCAGGAGATAGTATCCGCCCAAGTTGGCAGACTTCGACGACACATTATAGAATGCACTTTGGAAATCATATTCCTTTCCATCCTCCGGAAGAACATCATATTTTAGCGCAATTCCCTGCACCTTCATATAGCGTCCACTTTCATAAGAAAGAATGCTAGCATTATTCAGTTTAACTTCAGAAGGAATAGAAAAGAGGATTGATTTCAACTCAACATCTTTATCCACGGTTCCATCCGAATCATATTTCGGTGCCATGCCAGTGGTTCCGTCAGCCTCTGACATCAAGTAGTTGCCCGAAACCTCACCACGCAAGCGGAAATAGCCTTTACATAGCACAAAATTAGGGAAACAACTCTCAAGTACAGCAATCTGCGACATTACATAGTTTGCGTCATTATTTGTCAGTTTGCCGTTATTATACATGCCAACAACCTTTACAGGTCCCATATCATAATAATACTTGAGTGCATTGAATACCTCTCCATATTGTTTAAGAGTTACATTATTCTTATTGTCATACACAAACAAGCCGGCCTTTTCGCCATTATAAAGATATTCCGCCTGTGCCATGGTTTTACCAAATTGCGCCAACGCAAGCACAAAACCGCTATCATTTACATAATCCACCTCCGATACATCGGCAATATAATTAAGATACCAGGCAGCGTTCTTATTCTTGTCAGGGGTAGCCGGTTCCAGAATTGCACTAACACTCAACAAGCCGTCATAATCATACGGCACCAGATGGGTTGTATAATCCCCAAATTCTTCTGTAATATTAAACGCATCCCTTTGGGCAGAATAACGGCTATTCCAACCATAAATCTTTTTAATTGTCAAGTCGGCAGTACAATTTCCTACACCATTCAAACAAACCGGTTCAATACGATGAGGATTCATCTCTTTACCATTCAAATAAACCTTAACCCATTGACGGATATCCCATGGATTGACCTCTTCCATATATATATCTTCATCAAAATCACTCCAACTGAGCGCAAGACCATTATAACGACTCTCCTCCCATGCCGATTCCGCTATATACACAGCAGAGAGACGGAAATCCGTTATAATAGAATTGGTAAACAAGTCCAGTACGTCGGCCAATTCGCTTACGCTTCCCCTATCTTCTTCATCCAATTGCGCATAAGCCTCCTCCAGAGCGTTGTACACCGATGTTGAATATTGTCCGGGGGCAGGATCTTTAGCATGATTATTCTTATTTACCTCGAGCAGATACTCAGCCTTACGTTTCATAAGAGTTATTGCAGGAGCAACAATATCTTCCGCTATATAATTCTCATAATAGAATGCATCAATCTCTTTCTTAGCCTGCGCAACAAGTTCATCATCAGGATATATATAGAATTCCGACAGGGTAAACTCTGCATCATCACCACCGGCATCTATGCCATTTACACTATTTACTGTAAAGCGCAAATATTGGTATGCGGTACCATTCTCATTTATAATATCAGAGAAATAGTACATATCATACAGCAAGTCAGGCATTTCAATATTGCTTGACAAAGTAACAAAACCACCATCTTCACTGTTACTACCCTCAACGGTTATGCTTACAGGCACATTATATGGAGTTTGAAGATTTGGTTTCATATAGAAATAGAACCCTTTGACAGCCTCACCCAAATCTGCCTGAATATAATGTTTAGCTTCACCAAGTTCGGAATTTGTCTCTGTCCAGAAAACAGTTGAGACATCGCTATCAAGAAGATTGCAAGCACGATAATCCGATTTCTCCGAAGGATGATTTGTGCTATAATAGTCACAATCCTTTGCAAGACCCATATTTTTCTGTAAGAACTCAGGATACATCTCGGTAGCATCAACAGCATGCTTATAAACCTTCTCGTCAATAACAGATGATGTCGTTATAAAAACCCAATTTATACCGACAGCCTCATCAGGATCATCAGGTTTAACACATGATATAGCAAAATCATCAGAGTTTTCTATACACAAAAAGACACCGCGATGCTCATCTGATTCAAATTTATAATTTCCGTAACAACCTTTATATAAATTTAGAAAATCACCAGCATCTCTACCTTCATAATCAATATAGAAATTTTCAAACAAATAAAGTCCGGCATTGGATTTGTCCTGAGTCATACTCACTGTATATTTGTCATCCCCAACTTGCGAAGGAGAAGATATATACATTCCTGTCCCCACATTATAGAAATAGCAACGTAAATCATAATCGCTAAAGGATAAACTTGAACCATTATAAAAGCCGGTTATTCTACACTCCCACACACTGTTTTGACCTTTCTTTATACTGGAGACAATATCCATATAGGACATTTCCGGCAAGATACTCACGCCCTCTATATTGTTAGCAAGCAGCACATGACCATTTGATGCAAGAGGCTTGGCATTTAGAGTTAGAGTATTTTCATCAATATAGAGATAGTCCTGATTATATAAGCTTATATACTTCAGGATGTTCGATGTTCCATTTTTAGTGTTTTGTATCACATCCCGATACCGCATCAACAAGCTAAGACGCTCCAAATTTTCAAAAACATATTCATGAGTATCAGTTCCGGCCAATACAAATAATGCAATAATAGAGCCAAATAAATCGCCCATATTGGCATCATTGCTATAAATCACATCAACGACTGAGCGTACAATTTCTATAGCCATATCCCGACCATTATTTGCGCAACAACCAAAAATTTCCTTATAGCTAGCAACCCTTTCAAACTCCCAAGCTGAATTAAGACCCGATTCGGTCGAAAGCACGAGTTTTCCGTTTTCGACAGCAAAATAACCATCACTGTTACCATCAAGGCCTATTGGAGACATATAGAAACGAGAATCATTGCTTCTAACATTATCACCATCCTCATTAGTTGGAATAACATCGAATAGCACACCTTCGCTATCCCATGCATCAACCCCGGCGCATTTCAAATCACCAGCAACATAATTATGCATTTTTGCTTTACCATCAGCTGTAACCGAAGCATAAAAAAGCGAACAACTGTCGGGCGCTGCTACTGTTGTCATACAAGCACCGTTTCCTTCGTAATGCAGATACCCCCCATTACCGACATTCCTTAACACATACCAAACGACATCTGTTTCATCGTAAGACTCATCATTAGCCACTTGCAAAGTTGCATAAGTATCAGCTATAGGTTCAGCCACCCAAACAGCTTCAGGACGAACTTCGCCATATACATTCACAATTTCACCATCGGCATTAGGTGTCCACACATTGCCTATAGAACTTGTTATTGAACCGTCATTACTATTCAAGACACCGGTAATAGAACTGTCTGATATATAAAAACCGGCATAATTCTCTGTCTCTACTACATTAAAATAGAATTCAGGTCTATTACTATCAGAAGGAGATTTCCACTCATTACTGCCCGGACCATGAAAAACATAAGCAGAATTGCCATCCGTTGAATTTTTCAGATAAAACATATAATCCAATAGATGGCCCGCAGAAACAAAATAGAACTTGGAATTCTCATCGGGCACTTCAACTGTACGCAATGGTGATACATAAGATTTATTTCCCGCATCATCAGCACCGGCAAAAGAGAGATACTCACCGGTTTTCACATTCTTCAAATAGTAGTATTTAGGAGTGGCTTTTTTTGAGATATCCGGGAAACGCACACGGTTGGTAAAATCGTCATGACCGTCCCTTTGTGCAGCACTTTTTCTTAATCCATAAGTTGATGTTTTATTTTCCTGCTCCAAAGCATTATATTGCTCAACAAACATCTTGCAATACTCCAGCAATTTCTCATTTGAGGATTCATCCTCGGCATCCAATCCGAACTTTGTAGCGAGATTCTTGACTGAGTCGAAGAATGTCTCCTGCGCCTGCAAAGAGCAGAAGCAAAACAAAGTCATCAACAATAGCAGATAACACTTTTTCATATTTATTTTCACTGATTTTTATAAAAAAAAGCAATAGGTTACAGGTTTTTAGACAAAATGCAACCTTACTTACGAAATATTTTGCAAAGTTAACTATAAAAGCAAGGTTTTTACCCCCCCGTTTGTTAATTTTGGTTAAAACGAAAATAAATTAACACAACAATCAAATTGGTTCAGTTGCAGTACAACTGAACCAATAAGCGTTATATCACGAAACAATTTTTATTTCAAATTCTCGGCAACCTCTGCCGCACGTTGCAGAGCAAGGTGGATGTTTGCACACACATTCTCTTTACCCACAAGTTTCACAAGGCCTGCCTTGCGCAACGATTTCTCTACGTTGTCGTGTACGCCCGAAAGTATAATTGTTCTGCCCTCCTTATGCGAAGCACTGATAAAAATTTCGAGGTTATGAAGTGCAGTTGCATCAACAAACGTTACCTTTCGCATACGCACCACACGGATAGGCATTGCATCGGTATTGCGTGTGAGTTCATCGAACTTGTTTGCTATACCGAAGAAGAAAGGACCTTCAATTTCAAACACTTCTGTATTTTCGGGGATAGAAAGGACTTCGTCCTTCTCACCATCGTTATGAACTTCGAGTTCATCGCGCACTACAGATATATGCGCGCTCTCCATTGCACGTTTCATAAAAAGCACCACAGCCATTACAAGACCCACCTCTATTGCAAGTGTAAGGTCGAAGAATACTGTAAGCAACAGAGTTACGAACAGGACGCTTGTTCCCGACATACTACTCTTGCACATAGAAAGGATTGTGCGCCAGCCGCTCATATTGTAAGACACCATCACAAGCACACCTGCAAGACATGGCATAGGGATACACTTCACAAGACCACCCAAGAAGAGCAACACGAGCAACAATACAAAAGTATGCACGATACCGGCAACAGGAGTACGTCCACCATTGTTTATATTAGCCATTGTACGTGCAATTGCACCTGTAGCTGGGATACCGCCAAAGAAAGGAACAACGATGTTTGCAATACCCTGTCCCACAAGCTCGGTGTTTGAGTTATGACGGTCACTGATAACACCATCGGCAACCATTGCCGAGAGCAATGATTCTATTGCGCCAAGCATTGCAATGGTGAATGCCACCGGTGCAAGATTCTGCAATGTTGCGAAAAACGATTCCCCTGCAGGCAATGCAGGAACAACAGGTTTCGGGAAACCGGAAGGCAATTCGTACAAATCACCGATTGTCTTTATTGATGTTACACCGGCATACTCCTTAAGCAGGAATGCAACTATAGTCATAACAACTATAGCCAACAGCGAACCGGGGATTTTCTTTGAGAACTTAGGTGTTACCGCTATAAGCGCAACGCTCAATATACCCATACCGGCACTCCACCAGTCGATATTTCCAAGATTACTGAAATAGCATACCCATTTATCGATGAAATTGGCAGGAACCTCCTCTATACCCATTCCGAAAAGGTCGTTTATCTGGGTAGAGAAGATTGTAATTGCAATACCGCCTGTGAAACCTATTATAATGGGATAAGGCATGAACTTGATTACTGTTCCCAAACGGCACAATCCCATAATTACAAGTATGACACCTGCCATGATTGTTGCTATTACGAGTCCCGACAAGCCATACTGTTGTATAACGCCATATATAATGATGATAAAGGCACCTGTGGGACCACCGATCTGCACCTTGGAACCACCGAATACCGAGATAAGGAAACCTGCAATGATTGCAGTAACAAGACCTTCGGCCGGGCCAACTCCACTTGCGATACCGAATGCTATTGCCAAAGGAATGGCCACGATACCCACGATGATACCCGCCATAAGGTCGGACATGAATTTCTCACGTGAATAGTTTTTGATTGTCTCAAAAAACTTAGGACGAAAATCAATTAAATTCTTCGCTTTCATTTTATTCTGTATTTTTGTTTCGACAGCAGTAACAGACTTTTTAAATTATTAATAAGGTGCATCGCCAAGCAACACACCTTATTATATTATATAAAATTCAATCAATCCCTTAATCTGAAGCCCATAGCCTTTGCTATTATTTTTGCTTCCTGGCGACGCACAAGCACAAACGACAAGGCGTTGAAAGCAAGAACAATCAAAGGCATAAACATAGCCCATAACATTTTTACGCTCGCATCCGAGGTGAGGATAAACAGATACACAAGCAAAAGTATATAATATCCTGCAACAAGAAACATCGACAGGATGGAACATCTCTTCTGTAATGCAAAATTACTGAAAAGCGACACCAGGATTGCAAAGGCATTCACCACCGCAGCAAAAATCAGCACTACACCCAAAGCCACAACAGAACGGGATACAGTACCGTCAGCAAGCGTATATCCGAAATTTTTCAGGATTGCAGTCATACCGTTCGGCTCGATTATTTCGCAGATAGGATTTATAAGCGCAATAACCATAAGAGCTATTGAGGCAACGAACAACAACTGATAGAAACGGAACTTCATATTCAAAAGAACTTTTTTAGTAAAGTCTTATATTATTCCTCATCAATTTCCTTTGCAGGATCGCGGAAATAAACCTTGCCATCAAGGAATTCCTGTGCAGCAATCAATGTTGGTTTTGGCAATCTCTCATAGTAACGTGAGATTTCAATCTGCTCGTGGTTCTCGAACTGCTCCTCAAGGTTGTCATTAGAAGAAGAGAATTCATTCAACTTCTTGATGAGTTCTTCCTTCATCTCTGCCGCAATCTGATTTGAACGTTTGCCGATGATAGCAACCGATTCATACACATTACCTGTCTCGTTTACGAAATCTGCCATGTTACGTGTGACAGTGTTTGTTGGAGCATTTGTCTTTTTGTAATCCATTTTATCTTAAATTTAATTTTGTCAATCATTTACAAACTTTATAGCCTCTTTATAATATTTGTCGGCCTCTTTCAGATATTTGCTTTCAGGAAATTCGGTCTTGAAAGCATAATACTCGTCGATTGTGGCGCGATAACGTTCCATTTTCTTGCTTTCAACACTATGGAAAGCCATCTTGTAACGCGCTCTCAACACAAGTATGGAAAGTTCTTCGCGGAACGCTGTGTAAGGGTAATCATTCATGACATTCTGCGCCGTGATGATGCATGCCTGATAATTGTTACCCATATATGCCATATAATCTCCAAGTTCGTAATACAGTTTTGCCGAAAGATATTCCTTCTCCACAAGAAGTTCGTGCATTCTCAATATCATATTCTGCGCCTCCACGCAGTGAGCACTGTAGGGATAATATTCCATAAACAACTGCAGCTCACTTATGGCAGAGTATGTATTTGTCTGGTCGAGTTCAGGTTCTGTTATACCCTCGTAAAGAGACTTGCCTGAATAGAAACGCGCATATTCGGCGAATTCTCCTCTGGGATAGTTGGAATAATATACCTTGAAATACTGTGATGCTGTTTCAAAATCCTCCATGTTGTAATAGCAACGCGCCAACAAGATCAAGGATTCTTCGGCTTTGTCGCTACCCTTGAACATGGTTACCATAGTCTCGAGCAACTGCGATGCCTTTGAATAACGTCCTGCAAGATAGAACTCCTTTGCCGCCTCATACTTATAGTTGATATCCGACGATTTATACACCTTGTTGAATGTATCACAAGATGTAAGAATCAGAACCGAGAGCAACAATATGTACGCAAATCTTTTCATTCTACCTTCCAATAGCTAAAACTTTGCAAAGATAGCATTTTTTCATCAAAAACACAACCAATTAACAGTCATTATTATTCCGTGGAAAGAAAAATAAACTTAAAACAGGGAACAACCCTTGGTTGCACCCTGTTTCAATTCCGTGAATATGTTACGGTTACTTTACTATAACCTTCTGACCACAGACAATATAAGCACCGCGCTGCAAAGCAAAGAAGCAGGAATCCGACACCGGTTTTTCCGCTACCGCACGCCCTGCAAGGTCGTAGACACGCACAACCATAGGCGAATCTACTGTTACCTGCACACCACCTTCTACAGCAGCAACCTCTGTTACATCTTCCACAACACCAATAACACCGGAAACAACACCGTCAGTGTTCTGCATACCAACTTTCTGATATACGCGAACCCAGTCGAAACGTGTTTCATAGGTGTGTGCAATGTCGGCATTTGCTGCCCATGCATTGTTTCCCACACTCTGATTGAGAATCAAGTGGAAATGTTTGTCGAAAGGCCATTGACCCTGGTCGAGGTGCGATTGGTTTGTAGATTTGTTATATTGCGCCACCTGCTTGCCATCGACATACCATGTGAGCGATGTCTCATCCCACATAAGACCGTATGTGTGATAACGGTCGTGAGAAGTAGCCACATTGAAACTTGACTGTGGATTATTTGTTTTACCAAGGTCGTATGTCCAGTTGCTGTGAACTGTATGCCAAGAACGTTCCTGTTCATCGATTGTCTCCCAGATATCAATCTCTCCACAATCGGGCCAACCGCCGGTCTGATTTTCGGGCATCATCCAGAAAGCGGGGAAGTTTCCTGTCCAAGGAGCAGCCTTGATACGTCCCTCTACATATCCGTAAGTAAATCCGAAACGTTTGTTGCTCTTGATACCGCCTGTAATCATATCCACGGGGTCGCTTGCCTTGTCGGGGTTAGGAATTGCGCGAGCCACCAGATCACCGCCCTGCAGATAGATAACCTCCTTGCTGTCGCTCAACCAACGGTTCCATGTAGCGTTCTGACGCTGGCAACGCATCCATTTTTCGTCTACCGGCTGCGACATATCCTCGGCATTGAACTCGTCGCTGAACACAAGACGCCATTCACTGTCTGCCTCGCGTACGAATTCGGCATATAGCGAAACATCACCGTCAACCATTGAAGCATTCACCACCGCCTTGCCGTCAACAACCTGCAGAACTTCTTCGCGCCATTGGGTATTGCCGTTTATAACCGGCTCTGCACCCAAGTTATGACCATGACGTACAACAAGTTCCTTGCATGTATATCCCGGAGCACCACGCAAAACAGCTGTAAAGCCCTTGCCGGGAGTTACGTACATTGGCAAAGCTGAATAATTGTCGCCATCGATACTGCCGTCGACGCTATGCAACGATAATTTCTTTTCACCACTTGCAAGGTTTAGCAGAAAATCGGCAATCACTCCATTTTCCGCTACAAAATTGTCACAACCGGCAGGGTTCACATTGTTGTTATCCAATTTTAGACGGGCACGATAAACACCATCGGGAAGAACCTCACTGAGTTTATACAAAGGCAATGTTCCAGCACCATTCTCTGCTATAGCACCATTGCTATTCTTGCCGTTATAACAAGAGAATGCAACAAGCTCGCTTGAGATTCCGGGCAAGCCTTCAGCATTCAACGATACACCAAAGCGGCTGTCGTTGTTGAAGTCGATATATAAATAGGCATCCTTACCGGCAGCTCCTGCAACGTCGAACAACATGTTTCTTGTTCCTGAAAGCAATACCGGTTTTGCTGTGAAGTCGTAATACGCAGCATTGCCTTTTATCCCGAACACATCGCTATTGATAGCGATTTCAATATCATGATTACCTGCAACAGTCGCATCCTTATCAAAAGCCAAGGCATAGCCATCGCCAACAGTTTCAGCTTCTTTTGTTACAAACTGCGCTGTTATTCTTAAATCACCGTCGACATACTCAGCAGGGATAGTAACCACATCACCATCCAGCATATAAGCAGGGAACAGCAGTTCTTCGTATTGTTTCACACCGCATTTTTCAGCCACGCCGTCAAGGTTATGACCATGGAGAACAGTAATAGCATCGAGAGTATAACCGTCGTTTGCGACAATCTTCACCTTAAGAGGTTCGCCGAAAGGCACTGTAGCCGGCAAAGCGGAACCGTCGGCAGCAAGCAACGAACCGTTATTGGCAATAACTTCAAGAGCAGAGTTCTCGTTATGAACATTCAACACGACATCACATATTGCACCACCGTTCTGCAGGATACCGTTACCATCCTCGGCACGACCGGCCGGGTCTATCGAAGCCCAATCCACCTTGTAACGCATGCGGTAGAAACCGGGTGCAAGGTCGGCAGGCAAAGTGAAAGCCGGAGGATTAAGCACATTGATGTTTGTAACTCTCTCGCCCTTGCTGTTATAACCTGTACCCGAGCCCAAAGTAGGTTCGGCATACGAGAACGCCATTATATCGCTGCCTGCAGGTATTGAACCGTCGGCATTGAGTTCCGCCGCAAAAGCACCGTCCTGTCCACGGTCGATATAAACGAAACCGTTCATCCATGTACCGGTAAAACCGAATGTCGGGGTAAGAGTTGCACCCGGCACTGCAGCGAAACAGCCATCCTCTATCTTGCTATACACTTTCAATGGTGTAGGCAACTGCAACTTCTGTTCACCAAGCGCAACGCTGTTCAAGCGACGGCTACCATGAGTATAGCCCTGATTCTTGTCAAAGACAATGGGATAATAGTCCACAACCTCAGGAGCACTCTTGTTCACAAGTTCCATCTTATCGATGTCGCCCATATATCCGCTCTCGTTGAAAAGACGCACCACGTTCTCACCCTTCTTAAGAACAACATCAAATTCAGCAACACCTACAGTGCCCCAGCCACCTGAATTGCCGGTAAATACAATTGGTTCACCACCGTTTACGCTGAGTTTCATTGCACGGTTCTCACCTGTGATGAAATATACACGCAAGGTATATTCACCGCCATTCTTGCTATATACATTACGCCACTGAATGTCGTTGCTATCCCTGTTACCGACCCAGCTTACAGCAACACCGCCCGAGCAGTTACTCTTCTCGGCATATATTGCAGTACCATAAACCTCATTATTCTTGATTTCCTGATAATCGGTAAGCCACGCTGTCTCTGCCTCATAAAGAGTGCGCTCAAGACGTCGTTCAGCTTCGAGTTTGTATATACGTGTACCATGTGCAGGAACAGTGACCACATAAGTGCCTTCATAGACACCTACATTTCTTTTTTCGTAAAGGTCGCGTACAACCACTTCACCGGCGAGGTCGAGCTGAGCGAAATCGATGCTCATGTCAATAGCAGAATTTGTGGGGTTATAGAAAGCAACGGCACGTTTTGTTCCATACTTTTCTTCAACATCCTTAACAAGGACATAACCGCCATTCTCGCGCTTTACAACATATGCCTGCAAACCTAGAGTGTTTTGATTAAGTGCAATAAGTTCCTTGTTCTGCATAAGCTCGAGCGCATTGCCCTTGATGTCGTTCATATCACAACCTATAAGCAACGGAGAACTCATTATACACCACATTCCAAAGTGGGTCTTATCCTCTTCATCGGTCAAGCCGCGGCCTACCTCAAGCATATCCATATCGTTATAACGACCATAGCTTGTATATGCCGAAAGATAGAGGCTCTGATTTATAATACTTTTCACAGACTCCCAGCCAAGATAGATATCCTCGGTTGTGCGCCATGAATCGGCTATTTCGCAAGCCCATGTACCGGGGAAAGCCCATCGGCAGATATTCCAAGTAATGTCGTCGCGACCGACAGCCTTAATAGCCGCGGCAATCTCTTTATAGCGTTGTTCTACGTCAAGGTCGAGTTTTTCTTCGTTATTGTTGGCATCAGCTCCGCAATAGTCAATCTTTATAAAGTCGAAATTCAACTTTTCGGGATTGAAGAAGAGATTGAAATCGGCAGCATCATGACCATAAAGACCTACACCTATGCCTATTGAATCTTTTGGTTTACCCCAATACGAAGCACAGGTATTGCGTCCTGCATCACTGTATATACCGGCTTTCAAGCCCTTTCCATGGATATAATCCACAAGACCGCGTAAGCCGTTGGGGAAGCGTTCGGGATGTATCAAAAGATTACCCTCGGCATCACGACCGCCAAAGAATCCGTCATCGATGTTGATATGGTTATATCCGCAATCCTTGAAACCAAGTTCAACCATAGCATCGGCCTGCGCCTGAATAACAGAATCGTTTATCTGGAAACCATAGGTATTCCAGCTGCTCCATCCCATCAATGGTGGATTTTCGGCAACAACAAGCGATGCCGAAAGCGCGACAAGCGCAGAAAATAAAAACTTTCTCATATAATCGGTTTTAAGTTCAAACAACTCCTTAATTTTACAAATATACAAAGTTTGCTCCGATATTTGACAATCTGTGCAAAAAAATCAACAAGACACCCCAACCATCCACCAACTGAAGATTCAGTTTCCTGGCATATGTCGATTTTTTTTCTTATATTTGCGTTTCACTTTTTAAAGAATAGCTATGAATTTTGAACTTGTATCGGATTACGCACCTATGGGCGACCAGCCCGAGGCTATTGCACAACTTGTAGAAGGAATTAAAGCAGGAACACCGGCTCAGACCCTGCTTGGTGTAACAGGTTCGGGAAAAACCTTTACCATGGCAAATGTGATAAAGGAAATCAACCGCCCCACTCTTATCCTAAGCCACAACAAGACTCTTGCCGCACAGCTCTACAACGAGTTCAAGGGATTCTTCCCGAACAATGCCGTAGAATACTACGTATCGTACTACGACTATTATCAGCCCGAAGCATACATCCCTTCGAGCGACACATATATCGAAAAGGACCTTGCCATCAACGACGAGATTGACAAACTGCGTCTTGCCGCAACATCAGCCCTGCTTTCCGGCAGAAAGGACGTTGTGGTGATTTCGTCGGTTTCCTGCATATACGGCATGGGTAATCCGAGCGATTTCTACAACAATGTAATTGAAATACGCGTTGGCGACAAGCTGGACCGCAATGTATTTCTGCGCAAGCTGGTGGGAAGCCTCTACACCCGTAACGACATTAACCTTGAACGTGGCAACTTCCGCGTAAAGGGCGACACAGTGGAGGTGAGCCTTGCCTACAGCGACCACGTGCTGCGCATAACATTCTGGGACGACGACATAGACAGCATCGAAGAGATTGACAGCGTTACCGGTGTGCGACTGACATCGTTCGACGATTACAAGATATACCCTGCAAACCTCTTCATGACTACCAAAGAGAGCACCATACGTGCCATTTCCCAAATAGAGAAGGACCTTGACGAGCGCGTAGAGTATTTCCGCGAGATAGGCAAACCGCTCGAAGCCAAACGATTGCAGGAGCGCGTTACATATGATATTGAGATGATACGCGAATTGGGACATTGTTCAGGAATCGAGAACTATTCACGCTATTTCGACGGACGAGAGGCTGGCACACGCCCATATTGTCTGCTCGACTTCTTCCCAGAGGATTTCCTGCTCATCATCGACGAGAGCCATGTGAGCGTTCCGCAGATACACGCCATGTATGGTGGCGACCGCGCACGCAAGAAGAATCTTGTAGAATTCGGATTCCGCCTGCCGGCCGCATTCGACAACCGTCCGTTGAAATTCGAAGAGTTCGAATCGCTCACCCCGCAGACCATATATGTGAGTGCGACACCTGCCGATTACGAGTTGCAAAAAAGCGAAGGTGTTATTGTGGATCAGGTGATACGCCCCACTGGACTACTTGACCCCGTGATAGAGGTACGTCCGCTTGCCAACCAGGTTGATGACCTTATGGAAGAGATTCAGTTGCGCGTGGAACGCGAGGAGCGCGTTCTGGTTACAACGCTCACAAAGCGAATGGCCGAGGAACTTACCGACCATCTTCTGAAACATGGTGTCAGATGCAACTACATCCACAGCGATGTGGATACTCTGGAGCGCATTCAGATTATGACCGACCTGCGCGAAGGACTATATGATGTGCTGATAGGCGTAAACCTTCTGCGCGAAGGTCTCGACTTGCCCGAAGTTTCACTTGTGGCTATATTGGATGCCGACAAGGAGGGTTTCCTGCGCGACCACCGTTCACTGACACAGACTGCCGGACGTGCCGCACGAAACGTAAACGGACTTGTGATATTCTATGCCGACAAGATTACTGCCAGCATGAAACGCACAATGGACGAGACCAACCGCCGCAGAGAGAAACAGATGCGCTACAACGAAGAGAACGGCATAACACCTACACAAATCAAGAAGGAGATAAGCAATGCACTTTCTCTGGAGAGAAAAGAGAAAGATTTGCAGAAGAACTCAAGATATTACGACGAGGAGGCACGCAATGCTATTGCATGCGACCCTATTGTGGAATACATGAATGCCGAACAACTAAAGAAGAGCATCGAGCGCACACGTCGCCTGATGCAGGAGGCTGCAGAGAAAATGGAATTCGTAGAAGCGGCACAATACCGCGACGAGATGTTCAAGCTTCAGGAGATACTGAAGAGCAAAGAATAATAAAGCAATCAGCCTTGACTCTCTGCGGAGAATCAAGGCTGATGATTTTTATTTGAACAACAGAAATATACAAGGAATCTTGCTTAAATCAGGAACGCGACCTTTCCATTCCTTTATGGTGCGTGTCTGCACATATTCATCCTCACAGGTGAGATTGGCGGCAATGCACAATTTTGTCTGCGGACGGCATGTGGCAAGAATATCCTCAAGCATCTTGCCGTTGCGGTATGGAGTTTCAATGAACAGCTGCGTCTGGTCCTCGTTATATATGCGTTGCTCGAGTTTACGCAACGCCTTCACTCGTTCATCAGGTTTTACAGGCAGATAACCGTTGAAAGCAAAGCTCTGGCCGTTGAACCCCGACGCCATAACAGAAAGTATTATACTCGAAGGACCAACAAGAGGCACGACCTTCAACCCTTTGCGTTGTGCCATTGCAACAACATCTGCCCCGGGGTCGGCAACAGCAGGACAGCCCGCCTCCGATATAACCCCCATAGGCTTACCGTCCTGCAATGGTTTCAGGTAACCGGCAACAGCCTCAGACGACGTGTGTTTGTTCAGTTCATAGAACACAGAACCATCAATATCGAACTGCGGATCGACCTTACGCAAAAAACGACGTGCCGAACGTACATCCTCAACGATAAAATGACGTATTCCGGCAATTATCTCGCTATTATGTTGCGGCAAGACATTGTTCAAAGGGGTATCGCCCAATGTTACGGGCAAAAGATATAATGCTGTTTCCATAAAACTATTTTTTCAACACATTAAAGAATTTCCTGCCACGGGCATAGTATTGCCACAACAGCATAAACGGCATTCTGCCTACGGGACGCATAACAATTGTCTTTTCTATATTATCCTTGCGTATATTTTCATAGCTCCTGCGCATTTTTCTGTACTCTCTGCGTGCCCTGAAAACAGCCTTGAAATCACCGGCATTTCCCGACAGAAGAAATTTGAATGCAGCCACATAATCCAACAACAGACGCACGAACATAACGCTTCGCAATTCATGCTCAGGCAGATTCTTATACAGCATCAACAGATTGTTACGGAAGTTCAGGAAGGTCTTACGCGGATTGCTTTTATCCAAAGTAGCTCCACCCACATGGTATACCTTGCTCTCTGGAACACAATAAATCTCGCCACCACGCGCATTGATGCGCCAGCATAGGTCTATCTCCTCCATATGCGCAAAGAATTGCCCATCCAAGCCTCCGGCTTCCCAATAAGCCTTACTGCTTATCATCATAGCAGCTCCTGTAGCCCAGAACAGACGGCACAGCCCGTTATATTGTCCGTTATCACTCTCTATCGTGTCAAAAACACGTCCACGGCAGTAAGGGTATCCATAACGGTCGATAAAGCCACCGGCAGCACCGGAATATTCAAAATATTCCTTATTGTTGTAGGAGAGCAGTTTGGGCTGACAAGCCACCGCTTTGGGATTGGACTCCATGCACGAAAGCAATGGCGGAATCCAGCCTTCGGTAACCTCGACATCGGAATTCAGCAATATATAGTATTCGGCATCAACCTGTACCAAAGCCTTGTTGTAACCATCGGCAAAGCCATAATTGCGGTCGAGCTGAATTACACGCACCGAAGGAAAATCTGTCTTGAGAACATCTATAGAAGCATCGGTAGAAGCATTGTCGGCAACTATTACATCGGCTTCAGGCGAATATGCCACCACCGACGGCAGGAACTTCCGGAGCATGGAAGCACCATTATAGTTCAATATGACAACTGCAACTCTTTTCATATCAGTCTGCAAAGCCTAATATCTCATCAGCCGACAGAGCCGATTTATCCTCATTGAAACCACCCAATTTCACACGCACAAGCCTATTGACATACGATGCTTCGGCAACGGTTTCCACTCTTATATAATTGTCGGTGAATCCACCCATAGGCATTCCCTGACGAGGTTTTTCAAAAAGCACTACAGCCTCTCTGCCAATATGGCGTTCATAGAATGCAAGACGTTTCTCTTCGCTCAAAGCTATGAGCAACTGACTGCGGCGATGCTTTTCTGCCGGCGACACTGCACCATCTATATTCAATGCACGAGTACCGGGACGTTCGGAGTAACTGAAAACATGAAGTTGCGAAATGTCGAGCCCCTTTATGAAATCGTATGCCTGCTGAAAGAGCTCTTCACTCTCGCCACGTGTACCCACAATGACATCCACGCCAATAAAGGCATCGGGCATAACCTCCTTTACCTTCGCAATCTTTGCCGCGAACAAGGCTGTATCGTAACGACGGTGCATCAGCTTAAGCACCTCATCGTTTCCTGCCTGCAAAGGAATATGGAAATGTGGCATGAATGCACGCGACTGCGAAACATAGTCGATAATCTCATCGGTAAGCAGATTGGGTTCTATTGACGATATGCGATAACGCGAAACGCCTTCTACCCCATCCAGTGCCTTTACTAGCGATACAAAACTCTCGCCTGTAGACTTTCCGAAATCACCGATATTCACTCCTGTAATGACAACCTCCTTGCCACCTTCCGTTGCCGCCATCTGCGCCTGAGCAACAAGTTCTTCGATCTTTGGATTACGGCTTCGTCCACGCGCAAAAGGGATGGTACAATAGGTACAGAAATAGTCACAGCCATCCTGTACTTTCAAGAAATAACGGGTACGGTCGCCACGCGAACATGAATGGACAAAATTGCGTACGTC
>JAEIGA010005771.1_pt1 | contig 18860 bp, 11 predicted proteins | sample 9270691 | NCBI WGS metagenome assembly JAEIGA01 (sample SAMN17057246, study PRJNA624740) | gut metagenome | biome: biome; isolation source: fecal sample | host: Bos grunniens | place: China: Xizang | collected 2019 | reverse complement strand
GCCTTGATGTGGTCATAGTGGTAAGCGGCGTCGGTAGCATTGTAGGGATCCCACGGAACTTCCTTCTGCCAGACGCTTTCGCCATTGACCATAGCGGTCAACTTGAAGTCAGAGCCGCCGAGGTCGAAACCGATGCGGTTGCCATTCATGTTGCCACCGAGGGAGATGGCGAGGTCGTGGCCAGCGGGGATTTCAGCGGCGGGCATTGCGATGACTTCAATCGGACGGCCATAGACGGTCTTGAAGAAGCCATAGTCAAAGGAACGTTCACCTTCTTCGGTGTAGTCAGCCTTGATCTTTTCAACGACTGCTTCAGGAGCATCAATCATGATCTTGTAGCCGCCTGCAGACCAGAGCATAAACTTCACGAGGCGTTCAACGAACTTCGGGAAGCCCTTGCATTCCAATGCTGCCTTCGGATAGGGCAGTTCATAACGATTAACAGCGTTGTTATCGCGTTCAATAGCGATGACAATCAAACCCGCTTCAGGGTCAGCCTTAGCAGCTTCGCGAATCTTGCGGAGCTTGAGGAAAGCTGGCTTGAAGTTAGGGTCGTAGGTAGGGGTGTACTTAAGCGTGCAGCAAGTGCAGTCGGACATGTTGTTACTCCTCTATTTTGGATGTTAAAAGTTCAGGTTAAGTGAAAGTAAGCGACTTAGACGCTAAGTTGCTTATCGGTCTTTGCCTTGTCGGCATCGAGATTGACTTCAGGGGGTTCTACGAGCTTTTTCCATTCATCGTTGGAGCCGTAGTACGCCTTTGCAGCGGAAAAAGCGTTATCAACCAACCAACGGGTGCGTGCATTCACGCGGGCTTGGTAGAGATCAGAGCGTGCGGTGACACGCACGCCAGGGATTGCGGAAAGACGAGAGACTGCGCCAAGGCCACGCATGCCGAGACCAATGACGCCGACCTTGACTGTCTCAAGGGGTGCGCACGCCAAATTACCGATGTGGGCATGTTTACGCGTTGGAATAGCCGCGCCGAGCGAAGCAACCGTTGTTGCTGCGCTCGTCATGCCAGAAGCTTTCAGAAACCCTCTACGGGTCGAGAAAAAACGCATCGTTTATCTCCAGTAGTTTCTGTAATCCAAAACCTATCCCAATGGAACAAGTTACATAAATAATAACCGATATTTTTCTCGGGGTCAACAATTAACGAATAATAAATGTATAAATGTATACATTTTGTATCTATTTGGGGTTGGATAAAAGAGAACGGCACGACCTTTTTCAAGGGGCGTGCCGTTGCTGTGAGCCATTGGCTAACGGTGATTAGTTGGCCGGGGTGGCGGGCTTGGGCTGACCACCGTGCGGACGCACCGTGATGTGGAGTTCGCGCAACTGCTTTTCAGTGACTTCTGCAGGCGCGTGCATCATGAGGTCTTCTGCCTTCTGGTTCATCGGGAAGGCAATCACTTCACGAATATTTTCTTCGCCAGCGAGGAGCATAACCATGCGGTCAACGCCCGGAGCCACACCTGCGTGAGGCGGTGCGCCGAACTTGAATGCATTCAAGAGGCAGCCGAACTTCTGTTCCACCACTTCCGGACCATAACCAGCCATTTCGAAGGCCTTGTACATGATTTCGGGGCGATGGTTACGCACTGCACCAGAGGAGAGTTCGATACCATTGCAGACGACGTCGTACTGATAGGCCAGAATGTCAAGCGGATTCTGGTTGAGCAGTGCGTCCATGCCACCCTGAGGCATCGAGAAGGGGTTGTGCGAGAAGATGGTTGCGCCGGTTTCCGGATCCTTTTCGAAGAAGGGGAAGTCGGTAATCCAGCAGAAGCGGTAGGCATTCTTCTCGATGAGGTCGAGATCAATACCCATCTTCTTGCGGAGTGCGCCCATCATGGTCGGGGTCTTGTCTGCGGTGTCGCAGATGAAGAAGATCGCATCGCCGTCCTTGAGGCCAGCCATTTCGGCGAGCTTATCAAGTTCTTCCTGCGTGAGGAACTTTGCGATGGGGCCCTTAATCTTGTCGGTATCCCAAACGAGATAGGCCAGGCCTTTAGCGCCGAGTTCCTGCTTAGCCCAGGGTTCGAGCTTGTCAAAGAAGCTGCGGGGCTTGTTCTTGATGCCTGGCACGGGGAGCGCGCGGACGATGGCGCCATTCTGCACTGCCTTAGCGAATGCACCGAAGCCAGAGTTGCCGAAGAGTTCGGAAACGTCGATGATCTTGAGCGGGTTGCGCAAGTCGGGCTTGTCCGAACCGTAGGTGAGCATTGCTTCACGGTAGGGGATGCGGCGGAAGGGAGCCTGGTCAATGGTCCAATCTGCAGGAGAGAATTCTGCGAAGGCCTTGCTCAACACCTTTTCCACCACGGCAAAGACGTCTTCCTGCGTGGCGTAGCTCATTTCAATATCGAGCTGATAGAATTCGCCCGGCGAACGGTCAGCGCGGGAGTCTTCGTCGCGGAAGCAAGGCGCAATCTGGAAGTAGCGGTCAAAACCTGCCACCATCAAGAGCTGCTTGAAGAGCTGGGGAGCCTGAGGAAGGGCATAGAACTTACCATGGTGCACACGGGAGGGCACGAGGTAGTCACGAGCGCCTTCAGGGCTGGAGCAGGTCAAAATCGGTGTCTGGTATTCGTTGAAGCCCTGAGCTTCCATTTCCTTGCGGAGGAAGCTGATGAGCTTGGAGCGCAACACGATGTTCTTGTGCACGCGTTCACGGCGCAGGTCAAGGTAACGATAGGTCAAACGCTGTTCTTCTGCCGGTTCATTTTCATCCGGGATGTAGATGGGCGTCGTTTCAGCGGCGGATTCCACCACGCACTCATCGGCCACCAATTCAATTTCGCCGGTGGGCAATTCGGGATTGATGGTCGAGGGTTCGCGCAGAATCACGTTGCCCGTGAAGGTCACCACGCTCTCCAACTTCACCTTTTCCACATCAGCGAAGAAGGCGCGGCTGGGGTGAACCACCACCTGCGTCAGACCGTAATGGTCGCGAAGGTCGATAAAGAGAATACCACCGTGGTCACGCTTACGGAAGACCCAACCGGAAATGCGGGCGGTTTTGCCGGCATCGGCAGCACGGAGTTCGTTACAAGTATGGGTGCGATAAGGATGCATAAAGACTCGCTTTCTACAAAATAAACGCGCGAAGTATACCACAAAACCGTTCAAACCGCAAAAAATAAAAATAAAGCCTTACATTTTAATCTTCCGTTAGCAGGGGTTGAGCCGATGCGAATGCCGTTGCGTTCAAGCGGGATTGAGGGGCGCATGCAGAGGGGCATGGGTTTAAAAAGAGGCGGTACACGGAGTAATCGCGCTACCTAAATTAAAGAAATACGCGCGTGAGAAAAGTGTTAGGCAAGACTAAAAAACGCTTGACAAGGATTGTTAGCCTATGCTAATATTCGCGCCATTCAAAGACAAACCTGCCGTTTGAATGAGGCAGAAAAACGATTTTTAAGAAGGTCCAACGATGGATATCACAGAGATGAAGATTGGCGATCGCGCGGAAATCACCGGCTATACGGAGACGGCCGCAGGCTACCGTGCCAAGTTGTTGGCGCTGGGTTTGACGCGTGGCGCCACGATTGAGTTGATTGGTGTGGCACCGATGGGGGATCCGTTGCGCTTGAAGGTGCGCGGGTTTGAGTTGTCTTTGCGTCGGTCTGAAGCAACGATTCTGCAGTTGAAGGCGGTGGAATAATGGCGAAGCGTACGATTACGGCGGCATTGGTTGGCGACCCGAACACGGGTAAGTCGACCTTTTTTAATGCTTGGACGGGCATGCATCAAGTGACGGGCAACTGGCCTGGTGTGACGGTTGAGAAGTTGTTCGGTGAGATTACGCTCCCTGGTGGCGAGATGATGACCTTGGTGGATTTGCCGGGTATCTACTCGTTGCATGCTGTCTCTGAGGATGAACGTGTCGCTTCTGAGTATGCTCGGAGTGGGGAACCTGATATCATTATTAATATTGTTGACTCGGTTAATTTGGAGCGTAATCTCTATTTGACCTTGGCTTTGATGGAACTTGGCATCCCGATGGTCATGGTACTCTCGATGACCGATATTTTGGAGCGTCAGGGCTTTAAGGTGAATATGGCCGCCCTTTCGGAGCGCTTGGGCATTCCGGTGGTCTCTGCCAATATTGCACGTCGTTCGAATCGTCAGGCGTTGGAGCGAGCCGTCCAAGAGGCGTTGGCCACGAAGCAACGTCAAGCGCAGGTCGTTTATCCTGAGTCTTTGAATCAGGCCTTTATTAAGGCGCATCGTGAGGGTGAACCCGAATATTTCGCGGTGCATCGTTTGGAGGGGATTATCCCTGGCGCTGAGGAAATCATTGACTCGGTAGAGGCGGTGCTGGGCACGCCCCCTGACGTTTTGATTGCTGATGCGCGCTACGATAAGATTGCGGAAATCACCCGTGGCATTGTGCGACAGGTGGCGCGTGCGCGGACAGAGTTCGGGCGCACTTTGGACCGTTTTGCGTTAAATCGGTGGTTGGGCATTCCGATTTTCTTGGGAATTATGTATCTCCTCTTCTGGGTAACCCAGGTGGTGGGCGGTTGCTTTATTGACTTCTTTGATGTCTTGGGCGACGCCATTTTCGTGACGGGCTTGGGCAATGTCTTGACGCTTTGCCACGCGCCGCAGTGGTTAATTACGCTGTTGGCGGATGGTCTTGGGACGGGCATTCAGACGGTGATGACCTTCATTCCGCCCGTCTTCTTCATCTTTATGGGCTTGTCCGTCTTAGAGGACTCGGGCTATATGGCACGAGCCGCCTATGTAGTGGACCGTTTAATGCGCTTTTTGGGGTTGCCTGGGAGTGCATTTGTGCCGATGTTGGTGGGATTTGGGTGTACTGTGCCGGCGATTATGGCCACGCGTACACTCTCGAACCGTCGCGATCGTTTGTTGACCATCTTCATGACGCCGTTCATGAGCTGCGGTGCGCGTTTGCCAGTGTATGCGCTCTTTGGTGCTGCCTTTTTTGGCTTGGGCTCGGGTACGATGGTCTTCGCGATTTACTTGAGCGGAATCTTGTTGGCGATTCTCACTGGCGTTCTCCTTAAACACACCCTCTTCACGGGCGAACCTGCTCCCTTTGTTCTGGAATTGCCGCTTTATCACATCCCGCGCTTTAGCACGGTGTTGAAGCAGGCATGGGAACGTTTACGCCACTTTGTCTTCCGTGCAGGACAGGTGATGGCGTTGATGGTGCTCTTGTTGAACCTGTGCGATAAGATTACGGTGCCGAATATCTATGCCGCAAAGGGCGAATCGAATCATCCCATCTCCGTGGTGGAGTGGGCAGGCCGCGCAATGGTGCCTGTCTTCCAACCCATGGGGGTGACAGCCGACAATTGGCAAGGGTCGGTGGCGTTGATCATCGGCTTGTTCGCGAAGGAGCAGGTGGTCTCAGCACTGAATACGCTCTATGCGATTGAAGCCCCCGCCGCAACAGCAGATGCCGAAGCGCCTGCACCCGAGGGTGAAGCCGAATTAACTTGGGGCAGCATGGGGACGACCTTGCGTGATGGTGTGGTCGAAGCATTCTGCACGATTCCCGAAGCTTTTGGTGGACTCTTGGGGACGCTCTTGGATCCCTTAGGCGTAACGATGTTCACCTCTGAGTACGAACAAGCCACGCACTTGATTAAGCAGATGGCTGAACCCGATCTGTCGCCAGCGCGACGCTTGAAGTTGCAGCAGGCTTTGGAGTCGGTCTTGGATTTGGACACCCTGCACTCAGACTTGGCGAAAGCAACGATGATGCGCGATGCTATCGCCGCACAGGTGGCGCAGAATGCGACCTTGCAGCCCTCCTTGGAGGCAGCTGAAGCCACCCTCTCTGAGGTGGTGGACCGCTTGGAGAAGGCGAACACATTGCGGACGTTGGCTCTCTCGGTGACGCAACCCGGCGCAGATGTGGCAGCGGGTGTGGCAGCCTTCAATGACCAGGTGGAGGCGTATTATCGGGATTCTATCTCGGGCGAACTTGAAAGTGATGCCTCGCTGATGGAGACGCTGAAGCAGAAGTTTGTGAATGACAAGAATCGCGCCTTCGCCTATCTGCTCTTTGTCTTGCTCTATGTGCCCTGTTTGGCAGCGATGGCAACCGTGGTGCGTGAGATTGGTTGGGGCTATAGTACGATTCTCTTCACATATCTTACGGTATTGGGATGGTGCGTTGCCACGCTGTACTTCCAGATTACAACGGGGCACCAACCCCTTTGGGTGATTACGCCGTGTGCAATTTTGTCTGCCGTTGCTGCCGCCTTTTATGCAGTTGGCCGCAAGACAAAGGTGAAATTGGTGATTTAAAGAAGAACATAGTGCCCATCGAATGGGATCGCTATTGATTGAAGACGCTAAAGAAAGGAAATACGATGAAGAAATGTGCGAGTCTGGTGGCAATGCTTGCCCTGTTTGGATGGGCGATGCCGATGATGGCCGCACCCGTTGAGGTGGCAGTAGATAATCAACCCGTAATCGGTGGCGAAACAGATGCTGATGAAGCCGTTGCGCTTGATGAAGAAGAGGCAGGTTGGGAATTTGGTGGCAGCGTATGGGCAGATTTCCGCTCAAAGTATGTCTACTATGGCTTGGTGGATAATCCGCATGCGATTATTGTGCCAGGCGCAGAGGTGACCTTTGGCCATGAAGATTACTTTACTCTCGCAGTCGGCGTAGAGGCTATTTTTGACACCACGAATTATGGTGCGAAGGATGGCGGATACAATGATCGCCGTTGGAAGTACATGGAGTTGGATCCTTATGTGACGCTTTCGCGTTCGTGGGATACAGAGGAGTGGCTGGGCGGCAAGTTGAATACGTCGGTGAACTATCTCTACGAATATCATCCGCGTGCATGTAAGAAGCCGTCCGAAGGGTTTGACTATCCGAATGCACAGTGGTTGACCTTTGAAGTCGGGTTGGAAGATGACTTTTTAAATCCCACCTTGTCCGTGGAGTACCAATTGACGACTCAGGGCGAATGGGATGGCAAGGGCGGCATCTACGCCACCTTCTCGTTGTCGCATGAGTTTGATATCGGCTCGAAGCTTGGGCTGGAAGAGGGTACGCTCTGCCTTACGCCGTCCATTGGTATCGCCGCTGCGAATAAGGATCGTAACCTCTCCGACTTTGAGGTGGATAGCGCAGTGATGTTCCGCGATGCATTTGCCCGTTTGGACCTTTCCTACACGCCCTTCGAAGGTCTTAGCATTGCCCCATACATCGCATGCCACCAACAGGTCGGTCCTGCTGCACGTGAAGCCACGGAGGATGATCAATTCATCGCCTACGCGGGCATTGGCATCTCTTACGAATTTTAACCTGCATCACCCGATGTCATCAAGACAGAGGGTAATAAGCGTAGTTTAGATGAACTTAGTGTAAATGGTTTAAAAGAATTTCGGACGAAACAAAGATATACCTGCCGGATGCGGTTCTCTCTCCCCGCATCCGGCTTTTTTGTGGAGAAAAGGGCAGGAGAGGAGCGCGGAGGTGGGGTGTGGAGGGTGAAGCATGGAGTGTGCTCCTTGGAGGCGGATGCGGTGAAGGAAAAGCCGCGACGGAGCCGCGACCGCAGAACCATTTACCTTCGCATTTTTACGCCCCATAAGGGGGTGTCATTCGCTGCGTACCTTTCATATACTCCACAGATTTGCGCATATTTCGGTGCATCTTTTGAGTGCGGTGGCTTCACTGGCCTGCGTATTTTTATCTCTCGCCGCGCGGAGGTGGGGTGTGGAGGGTGATGCATGGAGTGTGCTCCTTCGGGGGTGCTGTGTGGAGCCTTTTCGAAGGCTTTGGGTTCTGCGGTTGGTGCTCCGCGCCGACAGTGCGCGTTAAACGAGCCTTAGCGGATGCGATACAAAAAGAGACACCGCGGACGGTGTCTCTTTTTGTTGTTGTTAGGATCGCGCTCTTATTCTTCGCAGACGAGGCGGATGCCGACGTTTGCGACGCGCTGCCACTGCGGGTAGTGTACGCGCAGGGAGACGCGGCTGAAGCGCGGGAGGAGGTCCCATGCGCCACCACGTGCCACCACTTCTGCATCCTTCGCGGGCGTGTTACGGCCATCCTCTGCGTAAGGATAGGGAGCATAGGCGGACTGTGTCCATTCGGCGGCGTTACCAATCATATCCTTCAAGCCGAAGGCATTGGCGCGGCTCTTGCCCGTGATGGAGAGGGCCATCTTACCATCATCATAACGCATATCGCGGAGGTAGTAGTTGAGCGTCTGACGCTGATTGGGGAGCTTGTCCAGAGCCTTATCGGCGAGGTTGGCATAAGGTGCGAAGTTAGCATTTTCATCACCCCAGAAGAAGGGCGTGTCTGTGCCACCACGGGCGGCCCATTCCCATTCTGCTTCGGTGGGCAGACGGAACTTGCGACCGGTTTGTTCGGAGAGCCACTTGCAGTAGTCCTGGGCTTCTTGCCAGGAGACGCGCACAGCAGGCCACCATTCATTGTCCATGAGGTTGATACCCGGCGTGGTGTGGTCCTTACCGAGTTCGTCCACAAAGCCATTGTAGTGGTTGGGCTTCCACTTAAGGAAGTTGCGCAACGGCACTTCGATGTCTGCCATGAGGAAGGGCTTCTTAATTTCCACCACGTGCGGGGTTTCATCGCAGTAACCCTTTGCGTCACCCATGATGAACTTACCAGCGGGAATGCGCAAGAAGGTGAGCGAACCGCCCGGCATGCCGACCTGAACGTGTTGCGCCTTGACATCGGTGAGCGGCCAACCCTCAAGGGTGGGGGTGGCGGGACGCTGCTGCTTGCCATTGGGGAGTTCAGGAGTGATGGCGGCGAGATCCTTCTGTGCCATTGCGAAGTCATAGCGGTCTGCTTCCAAGGTGGCATCCATATTGGAGACCTGGTACTGCTGATTCCACTTTTCACGACGTGCACGCGATTCATTCATGCGCTGCAACTGCATTTCGGGACCACGAATGCCGATCCAATTGCGGTGGAATTCGTTTGCCCAGAAGAGGGCGAAGTCCGTCCACGTGCCCCAGAACGGCACATTGAGGTCAATCCACGTATAGAGCTTCTTGTATTCCTCTTCGGTCAACTGCACCCCGTGGTGGCCACGCTTGAGCATCTGGATGAGGACGGAGGTGTTGGCAGAATATTCGCCAGGATTCAAGAGGCGGTTATCGCTTTCAGGACCAGGACGACGCACGTACGGATTGAGGTCGTGGTAAGAACGCGTGAAGGCGCCTGCACCACCCGGACGGAGACCATCGCGATAGGGGAGCACCACAGGGGAGGTGTTGGCGAGGTTCGGACGACGACCGATGAGCGACTGCTTACCGTAAGGACCGTCCATGGTCATATCAGTGTCCGTGGTGGAGTCATTGTGGCAAACAGCGCACTTGCGGGTCAAGATGGGCTGGATGTCACGCATGAAGCTCCACGTGAGGCTCTTACCACCCCAAGGCGTGAGTTCCGGTGCGGTGCTATTCAGCATCGGCGGCACGTTGTAGATGGAGTTGGCGCTTTCGTGGCAACCAATACACGTGACCTTTTCACCCGGCATCCCCACGAACCAAGAACGCATCAACTGAATCGACTGGCCATTTTCATCCAAGGGCTGGATGGAGATCGGCGTGTGAGCAGGAGCCTTGAAGTAGACCGAGCCGTCCGGATTGACGGGGGCCGTGCCGAGCACATACTTCATATCCCAGCTGGATTCGGTGCCCACGCCTTCGTGCGAACCTGCCTTCACATAGGCATAGTGATAGGCGAAGACGCGCACAGACTTGACTGTGCCACGCGGAACGCCACGCAGGCCCGGGCCCTTGTAGATGTCGGCCACGTGCACCGTGCAGGTCTTTTCGCCAGGGATGTGGCTATCGGGATAGATCGGCGGCGTGACGCGCTTGGTCAGACGAATCGGGTCGGTGAGTGACGCGCCTTCAATCTGGCAGAGCAGGGTCATATTGTCAAAGACGTCCACGAGGTAGATGCCCCAGAGGTCTTCATTGCTGGCGCGCATAGCGGCCAAGAAGTATTTTCCTGCGCCATCCTTGGTCGGATTGGTGCCGAGCGGATAGGGGGTGAGGAAGCGCGGCCAGTCACCCGAGTAGAGATAGTCTTCGATGCGCGCGGGGATGGGCTGATTCCAACCCGGCAAGAGTTGTTCGCAGCCAGCCTCTTCGGCGCGGCCCTTTGCCACATTGAAGAGGGCGAGGCGGCCCGACTTGCTTGCGTGGTGACCGGTTGCTACGCAGATAAAACGGCCATTTGCGCCAGGAATCGGCAAGGGGTCACCATAGTGGTTCGGCCAGAAGCCATTGGAACCAAAGTAGGCGAGCTGACGGGTGCCGTCAGGGCGCATGGTCATCACGATACGCGTAAAGAAGTGCGTCTGGTCGCAGTATTCCCAACGCACAAACATCACGCGACCATCTTCCATCACGCAGGGCGACCAGTTGGAGTCTTGGTCAAAGGTCAAACGCTCCATCTTGCCAGTCTCGGCGTCATAACGATAGGTGTTGGTCATTGCCATGCGGCCCGATTCGCAGGGGAGACCCTGTTCTGCGGCGGTCGCCGTAACGATGTACTTGCCATCGGGCAGGAAGCAACCATCACCAATGTCATAATCCACACCTGCGGGGGTGACCGCCTTCGGTGCGCTACCATCGAGCTTGAGCTCCCAGAGTTTGATGCGGTTGCCATCGGCGGGGTCCTTCTTGATGAAGCAGACCTTGTCGGCATCCCAGTGGAGGTCTACGCACGAGAGCGTTGCGCGCGGCGAATCATAGATAGTCTCAACCTTCGGCGTTTCGGCGGTGAGGTCGGAGATCTTCACCAACTGCGAATTGAGGCCTTGGTTCGCTTCGATCATGTTGTAGCACGCCATGCTCGGCTGACCCGGTGCACCCTGACGACGAGCATTGACACCGTAGTCATACTTCGTGGAGAGGATTTCCATATCCTTGAAGAGCGGCTGAGCCAAAATCACGCGCTTCACTTCCAACGTCAATGCTTTGGCCGCGCTATCGTCATTCTGCACGCGAATCGCAGTCAATGCATTCTGCTTCTTCGTGGGAAGGGCTTGGATGAGTTCGCGCAACTCTGCCAACTCCTTAGATTCGCCGTAGGTTTCTTCCCAGTCGTCAGCGAAACGGGTCAGCGCAGCGGGATTCATGCGTTCAAGTTCACGCACGAGGCAACGCTGCTGCACAGTAAGTTCTGCGGCAGAGAGCACCGTGGCTCCAAGCAGCAATGAAAGAAAAAGGGGCAAACGCATAATGGTTCTCCGAGTATTTAAGATACATTAATAGTATACATCTTTTTAGAGACGTTGTCACTGTTATTTTGTAGAAGTCTATTTTTCAAATGGGGGCGAGGGGGAGGAGTGCATGGAGGATAAAAAAGAAGCGCCGAGCGGTTGCTCGGCGCGTTTCTTTTGAGGAAGTCGAGGATTAGTCGAGATAGAAGACTTCGTCGCCCTTCTTGATTTCGCCCTGCTTCCAGTCCACGAGGATGTCGCAGATCACGACGCCAGCATCCTTGGTGAGTGTGCGGAGACGAATCTTACCGACCACGGCATCTTCAGCGCCACCTGCGTGACGGACGTAGTAGTCGATTTCAGGAAGTTCCTTGTCGCCTTCTTCGCCGATGAGTTCGGCCATCGAAGCTTCATCGAGTTCCACGATGCAGTAGTTGTAGTTGTTATCCACGCGGACAACCTTACCCTTGACGCCTGCATAGAGGTTGGCCACCACAGCGTCAGAGTTCATGCCATGCGTGCCCTGCTGAGCAATCTTGTCGAGGGTCTGCTTGTAGGTGTCGCGTTCAGCCTTGACGGTTTCAAGTTCTTCAGCGAGCTTGTCCAAGTCACCCTGCATAGCGACCTTGTCATCTTCGAGGGTCTGCACCTGGTCCTTGAGTTCGGTGACCTGACCTTCGAGCTGAGCCTTTTCGCCTTCGAGGGTGGAGATTTGTTCTTCCTTCGCGGCGATGGTCTTGAGGGATTCGCGACCCTGCTTTTTCACATCGTTGAGTTCAACCACGGTGTCTTCGTATTCTTCGCGGATGTTGGTCAACTGTGCACGGATGTTGTTCATGCGAGCGCGCTGATCCATTGCCTTCTTGAGCACTTCCTTGAGCGTGACATCCATCGGAGCACCATCGGTGACGGGATTGCCCTGGAAGTCCTTTTCAGGCTTACCTTCGGCATTGAGAATATAGACTTCATTGAGGTCGTCAGGATTGGCGATCTGATAACTCTTGTTATCGATCTTTTCATATCCTTCCTTATAGCTTTCCCAGTAGTCGGAGCGGTCCGGCGTGATGTCAGCATTAGCGAGGGTGACGGGCGAAATATCGCGAGCAGTGTGATTGGCTGCGGTATTTTCAACTACGGGCTCTTCCGCTTCAAATGTTTTTGCCACTTGAATCGTGAAGTCGCGGAACTTGACATTACGGTCAATCAAGAGGTTGCGCTGACCGTAAAGAGCCATAGCAAACCAGAGTGCGACGCCGTTCAGGACGAGGGTCAAAATGACCAAGATACGCAAAACAATGTTCATGATGTTTCCTCAAGTGTTGTAGGTACTAATCTCTCACAACAATTAATAGTTTAGCGGAATGTCTCGTTACTTGCAAGCAGTTTTAGAGTCTTTACAAAGATTTTCTCTAATTTCTGCATCTGCTTTCTTTTATAGGAGAATGTTGTCAATGAGGCGAATCCCTTCGCAACGACAGGCTAAAAGGATTGCGGAGGCGCCTGGAAGGACTTCCTGTAAAGGCGTAAGTGTTTCAGTATCAATGACATTTACGTAATCAGGAAGCCAACCTTCAGCGGTGACCGTTTCGCGAATCGTTGCTTCAAGGGCTGCGGCATTGCGTTCACCTGCGTCTACGGCCGCTTTGGCGGCGAAGAGGGCGCGGCTCAGGCTTAATGCGCGTTTGCGCATATCTGCGGTGAGGTAGGTATTGCGCGAAGATTTCGCCAAACCGTCTTCATCGCGAATGATTGGGGCGCGGATAATTTCAATGGGGAAGTTGAGATCGCGCACCATGCGACGAATGACGGCGACTTGTTGGAAGTCTTTTTGACCGAAGACTGCCACGTCGGGCGCCGCGATATTGAAGAGCTTTGCCACGACGGTGCAGACGCCGCGGAAGTGAATCGGACGCTGCGCACCGCAATAGCCCTTCGCAAGGACGGTTTCTTCCACCCAAGTGCTCGCATCGCGCGGATACATTTCATCGGCATTTGGTAAAAAGACTGCCGCCGCGCCTTCTGCCTCGCAGAGGGCGATATCATCGTCTTCCTTGTGCGGATAGGCGTCGTAGTCCTCATTGGGGGCGAACTGTGTGGGGTTCACAAAGATGCTCACAATGACGCAATCGCAGTGTTTGCGGGCTTCGCGAATGAGCGAAAGGTGACCTTCATGCAGATAACCCATCGTTGGCACGAGCGCCACGGTTCGTCCGGCGCGCTTTTGCGCGATGCTCCATGCGTGGACTTCTGCGGAGGTGGTAAAGACGTTCATGGTCTATTGCTCCTATGCGGTGCAAAATGTGGTAAAACCTCAGTGCAGACGGGCGCCCGGCGCGGTCGGCGTGAGCGGCTGCATCACGCGGAAGGAACCATCCGGATCGGTGCTGGCGAGAACCATGCCTTCCGAGATGCCGAAGCGCATTTTGCGCGGGGCGAGGTTGGCAATCATCACCACCTGCTTGCCGAGTAAATCTTCGGGCTTGTAGCTGGCGCGAATCCCTGCAAAGACATTTCGGGGCTTTTCTTCGCCGATGTCGAGCGTCAGACGCAACAACTTATCGCTGCCTTCCACCACTTCTGCGCCCACCACGCTTGCCACGCGCAGGTCAGCCTTTGCGAAGTCATTAAAGGTAATTTCGGGGGCGATGGGTTCAGGGAAGACGATTTCAGCGGGCTTGGTGGCCAATTGCTTCACGGCCTTCTTCACATCCTTTTCGCTAATCGTCTTCGTGGTCGCCTTCAAGTCTTCCTTAGAGGCTTCCACCATAGCTGCCACGGCCTTGGAGTCCACGCGTGCGGCGAGGTGTTCGTAAGCGCCGATGGTGATGTTTTCCACATCCTTAGTGGCATCTGCGAAGGTGTAGTTCGCTTCGCCGAAGAGGGCTTCCACCTTTTCTGCGTAGGTGGGCAGCACGGGTTTTAGGCAGATGGCCATCACGCGGAAGAGATTGAGCGTACCGGTGAGCACGGCGCGCGTGGCTTCCACGTCTTCCTTGACGAGCTTCCACGGCATCTTGCTGTCGAAGAGTTGGTTGGCCTTGTCGGCCATTTCGCGCACGAGCACCATCACGCGGCAGAAGTCGCGCTTTTCATAGGCCGCTAAGACGTCGGCCACCTTGGCGCGACATTCTGCGAGCAGGGCGCGGCTCTCTTCATCCATGGTGCCGAGCTGCCCACCGCAACTCTTATTAATCATCTGTGCGCCACGCGAGGCGAGGTTGGTAATCTTACCTACGAGGTCGGAGTTGACGCGGTTGACGAAGTCGTCGAGATTGAGGTCCATGTCATCCACAGTGCCATTGAGCTTGCAGGCGTAGTAGAAACGCAATGCCTGCGCAGGCAGGTGCTGCAAGTAGGTCGCCGCAGAGATGAAGGTGCCCTTACTCTTACTCATCTTTTCGCCATTGACCGAGAGGAAGCCGTGGACGAAGACCTCGGTCGGGGTGCGATAGCCCGAGTATTCCAAAAGCGCAGGCCAGAAGAGGCAGTGGAAACGTGCGATGTCCTTGCCGATGAAGTGATAGACTTCCGTTTCAGGATTCTGCCACCAATCCGCAAGGGTTTCGCCGCGTGCCTTCGCCCACTGCTCAAGCGTTGCCATGTAACCGACCGGAGCATCGAGCCACACGTAAAAATACTTATCCTTTTCGCCAGGAATTTCAAAGCCGAAGTAGGGCTTATCACGAGAGATGTTCCACCCGCGCAAGGGCTCATTAAACCACTCAAGGAGCTTTCCAGCCGTAGCGGGGTCCGTATGCGCAGGAATCCACTTCGCGAGGAAGTCGCGGAAGGGTTCCAATTCAAAGAAGAGCTGTTCGCTATCGCGCATCACAGGCTTTTCGCCACAGATGGCGCAGTAGGGGGCTTCGAGTTCGCTCGCATTGTAGGTCGCGCCGCAGACTTCGCACCCGTCACCATACTGATCCTTCGCGTGGCACTTGGGGCATTCGCCCTTCACGAAGCGGCCGGGCAGGAACATGCCGCAGTGGTCGCAGTAGAGTTGCGCCACGCTCCGACGGGAGATGTGGCCCGCGTCATTGAGCTTCGTGTAGATGCCCTGCGCCAATACGCGGTTTTCATCGCAGTTGGTCGAACCATAACGGTCAAAGCCCATCTCAAAAGCACCAAATTCTTTCACGCGCGCTTCATAGCTGCGCGCGATAAGCGCTTCGGGGGTGATGCCTTCCTTACGCGCACGAATCATAATCGGCGTGCCGTGCGTATCGTCGGCGCAGACGTAGATGCACTGATTGCCCATCATCTTCTGGTAACGCACCCAGAAGTCGGTCTGAAGATACTCCACCAAGTGACCGAGGTGCAGGGCGCCATTGGCATAGGGCAATGCGCTGGTAACGATAAGTTTGCGTTGTTTCATAGGTTAAAGGTGCTTTCTGTTCAAAGATTAGTAAAAGGTTAGTCGGCCAACATTAAGGTGCCGCCCGCCTTACGGCTCGCTTCTGCCGCGAAGGCGATGCGATGGCTTTCAAGGGAGACATCAAAAATGTCGGTGTAGTGCGCAGGGTCGCCTTGGGTGAGCTGCTTGACCAATTCGTCCATCAAGCCATAGTCACCACCGCCGTGGCCCGAACCCTGAACGGCGCCCGCTTCTAAGACGCTATCCCACACTTCAGTGGTGCGCGTGTCGAAGTGGTAGATGGTGAGTTTACGGCCGTCACCCACGATTTCACCCCGCGTCCCAAAGACCTTGGTTTCGCGTCCGCCCGTGTAGGTGTAGCTCTCCATCTGGTGGGCCACCGTCACGCCGCCTTCAAAGCGCAGATTCACCACCTGGTGATCCACCGCATCGTTGTCACACGCATAGACGCAGCGACCATAAGGGCCGTCCTGCAACATCGCTTTCATCGCCGCATCGCTCTTGTCAACGAAGGGATAGCGGTAGTCTTGGCGTTCCAAATAAATCTTACGCGCCGAGTAGGGGCAGGCACGCTCCACCGCCGCAGGGCAGTCTAAGCAACGCTCCGCCGCGCCCGTCGGCTTGTGCGCCGCATTGAAGTGGAAGGTGTTACCGAAAGAGGACACCCCTGTGCAGCGCTTGCCCAACCACCAAACAAACTGGTCAAAGTCGTGGCAACACTTTTGCAAAATCATCGGCGTGGCGCGTTCGGTGTTCCCCCAGTTGCCGCGACAGAAACTGTGCGCCGCGTGCATGTAGGCCACCGGCTCAAGGTGTTGGATGCTAACCGTCTCGCCAATGGCGCGGTTATCCAAGAGTTCCTTCAACTTCTTAAAGTAGACCGTATAACGCAAAACGTGCCCCAGAATCACCAAGCGATCCTTTTTCTCATGCACCTTTTGGGCCAGACGTTCACACTCTTCCCACGAGCGTCCCATTGGCTTTTCGAGCAAGAGGTGATATCCCGCGTCCAAACACGCAATCGCAGGCTCGATATGTAAGGCATCCGGCATCGTCACCGTCATCACATCACAGTCAGGCTTTGCAGCGACCGCTTCAGACCAGTCCCCCCAAACCGCCTCTGCGGGTAAATTGTAAGCCTTTGCCACTGCCTGTGCGGCGGCAGGATTAATATCTGCCACCCCCACAATTTTGACCTTGTCTGGGTGTGCCGCTGCATAAGAGGCATAGGTTCTGCCGCGATCACCGGCACCTAAAATCACGATACGAATCGGCTGTTGCATTGCATGCTCCGTTTGCTTTTAACCCATAAAGTATACCATAAATAAAAGAAGACGTGGGAAAAACAAAAGCGACGCACCATCGTGCGCCGCTCTTTTTTGAAGGGAAATCAACGCCCTTAAGCAACCTTACGCTTTAACGCCAAACCCGCCACGCCGAGCGCCAACAACGCCAAAGCTGTCGGTTCAGGAACGGGAAGGCTTTCTGCGGTGACGCGCATGGGGGCTACCCATTGTGTGCCAGTTTCTTCACGTACAACAGTGATGCCAAAGACATCGGCGCCTGTCATTAAATTGCCATTTGCGTCATAACCTTTGAGGGTATAGGTCTTTGTGACGTCAATAATCGCATCATCTCCGAAAACGAGGTGATATGCACCACGTGTATAGAGACCAGGGCCATTCATGTCAAGTACATCATCTGTAGTTACATTGACGGTCGCAGTTGCAATTTCGGTGTCTCCATCAAAGAGTTTTACGGTGGAGGGGTTGATGCTAAGGGGACCATCACGACGAATAATCGCAATTTCCTTCAAAAGGATGTCGCCAGTAGTGGGTAAAGTGCTCTGTACGGTAGAGTCAACAAAAAACGAGATGCTAAGCGTGGTGTAGTTGGCTTTGTTGCTAGAACCTGCAGTGTTATCGCAATTTGACCACGTGTAGGTCACTGCCTGAACAGCGGAGACGCAGAGGGCTGCGAGGGCGAAAAGAAATGCTTTTTTCATCGGTGTTTCCTAATTAGGGGCTGCATTGATTTGTCTAAAGAGAACAAATGACTACAATAAAATAGCATAAGTCACGGGGGGGGGCAAGACTTATTTGAAATAATCTTACATTAATGTAAGCGCCTGCCCCTTGTGTACCCCGTGTCCCTGCCGCAGTGGGCAGGGACCTACGATAAGCTACGCTGCCGCGGTGGGCCGTGGCTACGATAGATACCGTCTCTTAATGTGCCCCTGTCCTCGCCCCCCCTCGGCGACTCATTTCTGCACCCTTGTGACAGTCACGCGTGGGCTGGCGATGCGCCTCATCACCTCAGGAGGGCCGCGCGTGCGCGGCTTTGCGGCGCAGCCGCTCACCTATCTGATCGGCAGGCCGTAGCCTGCCATCCCCACCTCCCCTCAGAGGCTCTGTCCCTCGGCGGCTCACTTCTGCACCCTCTCCCTATCCTTCTCGTGAGCACCAGTAAAAGCATCCGTCAGGATGCGTAGCGTGCAGGACTCAGTCCTGCCGCAGGGGTGTGGGGGCGGCGTCGCCCCCACATTTCTCCCATCCTCCCTTTCCTCCCTTCTATCACTTTTATCGCTTTTATCCTTTTTATCGCTTTTATCCCTTCAAAATCTCTTACGCAGATTTGTTACTTTTTCGAAAAATGTAGCGATTTTTCGCCTGTTGAAAACTTTTTTTGAGTTATCAACATGTTATCAACAATTCACCTTTTTCGGCGCAGTTTTTTAAAAAACTTTCGGCAGATCGGCCCGTTTTCGACACTTTTGCTCAACTTTGTAAAAATTGAATAACTTATTGAGAAATAAGGAGATGACGCAAAAATGGGGTGAAATCAACTCCGCTACAGCGGCTTCCTTGCGAAAAAATGGCCCAGAGGTGATAGAAAAGTTATCAACAAGTAGCAGCTTTTTGGGGGAAAGCTAAAGAAATTTCGGGTCAATATCAGCGAAATTGGTCTGGAGAATAGGCGAAATTGGGTGACCAAAATAGGCGAAATTGGGTAGGTAAAGTCGCCCATTTTCCCTTGGTAAAGTCGCCCACTTTTCGCGGGATTTTCGCTGAATTGGGTAAGCAGAGTTGACGACTTGGCTCCATTTTGCTACACTTCCAGTGTGTGTAGAGAGAAGAGATTGAGATGCAGGGGCTACGCACCCCTGCACCCGCGTCAGCGTAGCTTATCGTAGCCCCTGCCCACCGCGGCAGGGGTGAGTCCTGCACGCTACGCATCCTGACGGATGCTTTTACTGGTGCTC
>JAEIGA010005770.1_pt1 | contig 18861 bp, 17 predicted proteins | sample 9270691 | NCBI WGS metagenome assembly JAEIGA01 (sample SAMN17057246, study PRJNA624740) | gut metagenome | biome: biome; isolation source: fecal sample | host: Bos grunniens | place: China: Xizang | collected 2019 | reverse complement strand
TATTGCAGAACTGGTTCGTGGTAAGACAGGACGTGTCTATGGGGCACTGATGTCTATTCTGACAACAATGAAAGGGATTCCTTTGGCATACAACAAAGATATGCAGGAAGACAAAGAACTGACATTTGATGCGATTGATACTGTAAAAGGATGTCTGGCATTGTTTGAAGGTATGCTTGCAACAATGAAGTTTAGAAATGATGTGATGGAAAATAGTGCGAAACATGGATTTACCAATGCAACAGATGCAGCTGATTATTTGGTAAATCATGGGGTTCCATTCCGTGATGCACATGGCGTTGTTGGACGTTTGGTACTGTATTGCTTGGACAAAGGAATTTCTCTGGACGAGATGACACTGGAAGAATATCAGGAAATTAGCCCAGTATTTAAGGAAGATATTTACGATGCCATCAGCATTAAGACATGCGTAGAGAAACGTATGACAATCGGAGCACCAGGTCCAGATGCAATGGCGCAGGTAGTTGCTTTGAATAAAGAATATTTATAATATATAACGAGGAGCGAAGAGTTATGGTTGATAAATTAAAAGTAGGTATTTTAGGTGCAACAGGTATGGTTGGTCAGAGATTTATTTCTCTGCTTGAAAAACATCCATGGTTTGAAGTTGTAACTGTGGCAGCGAGCCCAAGAAGTGCAGGAAAAACATACGAAGAAGCAGTTGGTGGACGTTGGAAAATGGACACTCCAATGCCAGAAGCAGTAAAAAATCTGGTAGTAATGAACGTAAATGAAGTAGAAAAAGTTGCTGCTACAGTAGATATGGTATTTTCCGCAGTGGATATGTCCAAAGAAGAAATCAAAGCAATCGAAGAAGCGTATGCAAAAACAGAAACACCAGTTGTTTCTAACAACAGCGCTCACAGATGGACACCAGACGTTCCAATGGTAGTTCCAGAACTGAACCCAGAACATTTTGATGTTATTGAATTCCAGAAAAAACGTCTGGGCACAAAACGTGGATTTATTGCAGTAAAACCAAACTGCTCTATCCAGAGTTATGCACCAGCTTTGACAGCATGGAAAGAATTTGAGCCATATGAAGTAGTTGCTACTACATATCAGGCAATTTCCGGAGCTGGAAAAACATTCAAAGAATGGCCAGAAATGGTTGGAAATATTATTCCATACATTGGTGGAGAAGAAGAAAAGAGCGAACAGGAACCACTTCGTATCTGGGGTAAAATCGAAGATGGCGTTATCGTAAAAGCACAGGAACCAGTGATTACTTGCCAGTGTATTCGTGTTCCAGTATTAAACGGTCATACAGCAGCTGTATTTGTAAAATTCCGTAAGAAACCAACCAAAGAACAGCTGATTGAAAAATTAGTAAATTTCAAAGGATTCCCACAGGAAGCAAACCTTCCAAGTGCTCCAAAGCAGTTTATTCAGTATTTGTCTGAAGACAACCGCCCACAGGTTCAGTTAGATGTAAACTTTGAAAAAGGAATGGGCGTAAACATCGGACGTATCCGCGAAGATTCCGTATACGATTTCAAATTCGTAGGTCTGTCTCACAATACAGTTCGTGGTGCTGCTGGTGGTGCTGTTCTCTGTGCAGAAACATTAGTTGCAAAAGGATATATTGCATCGAAATAAAATTGTTGAGTGAAAAAGTGTTCAGTAACAGGCGTAATGTCTGTGGCCGTACACTTTTTTTCTTTACTTTATTGGCAAAAAACATTATACTTCTTAGATATTGGGGGAGGTGAAATGTCGATGAGTAAATCATTATTTATTGCAGAAAAGCCTAGTGTGGCACAGGAATTTGCCAAGGCTTTGAAACTAAAGACACAAAAGAGAGATGGCTATTTAGAGGCAAACAATACGATTGTTACTTGGTGTGTGGGTCATTTGGTGACGATGAGTTATCCAGAATGTTATGACCCTATGTTGAAGCGATGGTCATTGGAAACGCTTCCATTTTTACCACAGGAATTTAAATATGAAGTAATTCCAGCAGTAAAAAAGCAGTTTGAGGTGGTAAAATCCTTATTGAACCGTTCTGATGTTTCGACGATTTATGTATGTACGGACTCGGGGCGAGAGGGAGAATATATTTATCGTTTGGTTGTCCAGATGGCAGGCGTTGTTGGAAAACAGCAAAAACGAGTGTGGATTGACTCTCAGACAGAAGATGAAATTATTCGTGGAATTAAGGAAGCGAAGGATTTAAGCGCTTATGATAATATTGGGGCTTCTGCCTATTTAAGAGCAAAAGAAGATTATTTGATGGGGATTAATTTTTCCAGACTTTTGACGTTAGAGTATGGAAACTCGATTTCTAGTTACATGGGAAATAAATATCAAGTGATTTCCGTTGGGCGTGTGATGACTTGTGTGCTTGGTATGGTAGTGCGAAGAGAACGAGAGATTCGTGAATTTGTCAAAACGCCATTTTATCGTGTCGTTGCAACGTTTCAGGAACAGGGAAAGACCTTTGAGGGGGAATGGAGAGCCGTAGAGGGAAGTAAATATTTCCAATCTCCATTTTTGTATAAAGAAAATGGTTTTAAGACGAGAGAAAAGGCAGAAGAATTAAAACTTCAGTTGGAAGAGGAAAGTTATAAAACTTCAGAAAAGCTGGGAAGACATGGACTTATTGAAAAAATCGAGAAGAAGAAAGAGAAAAAATATGCCCCTCTTTTATATAACTTAGCAGAACTTCAAAATGATTGTTCGCGTATGTTTAAGATTAGTCCAGATGAAACTTTAAAAGTCGTGCAGGAATTATATGAAAAGAAAATGGTAACCTATCCAAGAACCGATGCTCGTGTGTTGTCCACTGCGGTTTCGAAGGAGATTACCAAAAATCTGAATGGACTTAAAAATTATCCGATGGCACAGCCATTTGTAGATGAGATTTTGAATCAGAAAAGTTTTGAGGGACTCGAAAAAACCAGATATGTCAATGACAAGCAGATTACAGACCACTATGCGATTATTCCGACAGGACAGGGGCTTTCGAATCTGCCTCGCCTTTCCGCTATGGCACAGAAGGTCTATCAGGTGATTGTAAGAAGATTTTTGAGTATTTTTTATCCACCAGCCGTATACGAAAAGATTCATGTGGTTACTTTAGTCGGAGCAGAACGATTATTTTCTAGTTTTAAGGTGCTTTTAGAAGAAGGCTATCTAAAGGTCGCTGGTGTGCCAAAGAAGAAAGATGCAAATGCCAAGACGCAGGAAGAAAATCCAGAGAAAGAACAGAAAGCAGAAAAAGAAGAAGCAACGGAAGATGTGGATTGTGATGAAGAATTTCTGGCGTTTTTGCATAAATTAAGAAAGGGTTCCTTGTTGTTTATTGACCACTTTGAAATCAAAGAAGGGGAAACATCTCCACCAAAACGATACAACTCTGGTTCCTTGATTCTTGCGATGGAAAATGCAGGTCAGTTTATTGAAGATGAGGAACTTCGCGCGCAGATTAAGGGAAGTGGCATTGGAACAAGTGCAACGCGAGCAGAGATTTTAAAGAAATTGGTGAATATTGAGTACATGAACTTGAACGCAAAAACACAGACCATCACGCCAACGCAATTGGGTGAGATGATTTTTGAAGTGGTGCATGCCTCGATTCGCTCCCTTCTCAATCCAGAACTGACAGCAAGCTGGGAAAAGGGACTAAATTATGTGGCAGAAGGTTCGATTACGTCACAGGAATACATGGAAAAATTAGAAAACTTTATTCGTGTGAGAGTACAGGGTGTGTTACAGATTCAAAATAAACAGGCATTGCGCGGGCGCTACGATGCGATTGCAGGAAATTACAAAAAAGACAAAACAAAATAAAAATGAAAAAGGAGTGGCAGGATGGATTTGCAAGAGATTCGTATAGAGAATATGTATGATTTGAATGAGACCATTGCAAAAGAGCTATTGGAAGGAAAAACGTATCCTTGGGAAGTATTGCCATGGATTCATGATTATATTTTGCAGGTTGGAGATGGCTTAGACAAAGAGGAGTATGATAAAGTGGGTGAAGACATTTGGATTGCAAAGTCTGCCACTGTAGCACCGACAGCATACATCCATGGTCCATGTATCATCGGAAAGCATGCCGAGATTCGCCATTGTGCCTTTATTCGAGAAAATGCTATTGTTGGAGATGGGGTAACGGTAGGAAATTCGACCGAATTAAAAAATGTAATCCTGTTTAATGGGGTAGAAGTTCCACATTATAACTATGTGGGGGATTCTATTTTGGGCTACAAAGCACATATGGGAGCTGGCGCTGTCACTTCAAATATCAAAGCAGACAGAAAAAATGTTGTTGTGCATGCGAATGGATTCGAAATCGATACCAAAATGCAAAAAGTGGGAGCAATGCTTGGTGATGGGGTTGAAATTGGCTGTAACAGTGTATTAAATCCAGGAACAATCGTAGGAAAACATTCGAATGTCTATCCTCTTTCCAATGTGCGTGGCGTTGTGAAATCGAACCATATTTATAAAAATAAGAACGAAATTGTGGAGAAGTATTAAAAGAAGCTGGAGTTTTGTGTGATAAGCACAAGCTCCAGCTTCTTTTGTGTTCTGTTAGATAAGATGTAAAATAATTCCAAAAATCAGAAGGTGCAGTGGATAGAAGGCATAGAAAAAATATTTCATCGAAAAGCCTCGTTTTCCATTGTACATATTGATTGGAATAAACGCCAGACACGCAGGCGCTTCCCAAAGAAGACTTAAAATACCACCAATGGTCTGATACAGTCGGTTGTAGCGTAAAAAATAAAGAACGGCAATCAAGGTAACTCCATAATAATCGTAATCGGTTTTTAACGCATAAGCCACAACACACCCTGCCAGTACACAAAGCAATTGTTTTGGAAGGGCGTAAGCCGAAGTTTTTACCTGTTCCATTGCCCAGATGGTCAGAAAACCAATCAAAAGGGTAAAGAAAACATTCTGATAGTTCCAAGTGATCGGTGTCTGAAAGAGTGCAAAATCAAATGGAAACTCAGAGAACAGTGCAAACACAAGCATACGCAGGGCATATTTTTTGCGATTGGAGGTGTAGAAAAATCCTTCTACTAACAAAAAACAAAAAATAGGAAAAGCAATACGGCCAATGGTTCGCATCGCTCGATAAATAAGGTAGAGATTCCAATAAGGACTCCCCTGTGAAATCGGAGCCGCAGGGAGTAAAAATCCATTGTATAAAATGCTTGCGGCAAAATGGTCAATGACCATGGAAAGAATCGCGATTATTTTTAAGGAACTACCAGAAAGAATCTGGAAAGCATGTAAGTTTGGGCGCATGAGACCTCCTAAAAGATGAAAAATAGTTATGCAACCCATTGTAAAGGAAAGAAAAGCGAATTGCAAGTACCATATAAATTTCTCGTTTTGGTCATATTTTTCTGCTTGGTTTCGTATAGTGATAGAAAAAACATTTGGAGAGATGGGATGAATCGGCGTTTACTATGTTGTATTTTGATGGTCTTTTTGTGTTTTCAACCGATGTTGGTTCACTGTGAGCCTTCCCCTTCATTAGAAATCGAAGCACCAAGCGTGATATTGTTAGAACTGTCTACGGGAAATATCTTATATGGAAAAGGCGAGTTAGAGAGGCGTAGTCCTGCGAGTATTACAAAGATTATGACCTTACTGTTGATTTTTGAAGAGCTAGAGAAAGGAAATTTAAAATTAGAAGATGTTGTGACTACAAGTGCCCATGCAAAAAGTATGGGAGGTTCGCAGGTGTTTTTGGAAGAAGGAGAACAGCAGACGGTAGAGACGATGATAAAGTGTATTGTGATTGCGTCTGGAAATGATGCGTCGGTAGCGATGGCAGAACATATCGGAGGAAGTGAAGCGGAATTTGTCAAGCGAATGAATCAAAGGGCACAGGAACTTGGAATGGAAAATACGCATTTTGAAGATTGTTGTGGGTTAAGTGATTCTGACAATCATTACACTTGTGCAAACGATGTGGCAATGATGTCAAGAGAGTTGGTGTTAAACTATCCAGAGATTTTGGAGTATTCTTCGGTTTGGATGGAAACGATCACGCATGTGACAAGGCAGGGAAGTTCGGAATTTGGCTTAACAAATACCAACAAAATGCTTCGAAGTTACACTGGCTGTGTGGGGCTGAAAACAGGAAGCACAAGCAAGGCAAAGTTTTGTGTTTCGAACGTAGCAAAACGAGATGGAGTGATGTTGTTGAGTGTTGTGATGGGTGGCTCAACTTCAAAGTCACGTTTTGAGGATTCTGCAGTGTTGCTAGATTATGGATTTTCAAAATGTCATTTGTATAGCGATGAGAATACAGAAAGCTTAGAGCCTGCGTCGGTAGCGGGAGGTATAGAAGAACAGGTTTCTTGTAAGTTTTCTGGTCCGTTTTCTTTTGTGGATACGCAGGGCAAAAATTTAGAAAACATAGAGAAAAAAATTATTTATAAGGAGGATTTAAAAGCTCCGATAGAAGAAGGTGATGTGGTTGGATGGGCAGTGTATTTTCAAGATGGAGTAGAAATTGGCTCGGTAGATTTACTAGCGACGCAAAAGATAGAAAAGGCTGCGTACGGAGATTACATAAAAATGACATTTGAGCGGTGGATGTTACGGCAAGAAACCGAAGAGTAGGGGGAGGTATGAAAAAAATCTGGAAAAAGGAGTTTTCCGACACACTTTGGTTTATGAGTGCCTGTTTTGTACTGGGAATGACGGCGGGGATTCTTTTGGCAAATCTGGCGTATCCTTATCATACGAGCGAAACGGAGACGATGACCATTTATGTGATACAACAATTAAAGAGTGCAGAAGTTTCGTATGACAATTATTTTTGGCATTTGTTGTGGTTTCGAGGAGAGCGAATCTTACTTGTGATGCTAGGGGGCATGACGGCACTCGCCGTCTATTTTTCAGTGGTCCTTATGGTGTTTCTGGGTATTTTGTTTGGCGTGGTGTCGGGATTGATGATTTTACAGTTTGGTTTGAAGGGATTTTTACTGTTGATTGTTGGCGTATTGCCACAGATGTTTTTGTATATTCCGATGACATGGATGTTGCTTTCAGTGATTTATCATATGAAAGGAAAAATTTTAAAACAGTCAAAAGAAGTAAGGCAGGAATATCTGGCTTGGATGGGAATTTGCATTGCAGGGTACTTACTAGGAATTGTGCTCGAGGCTTACGTCAATATTCCCCTCCTTCGTTTGTTTGCGGGGAGATTTGATTTTTCGTAAGGCAATATGTTAATTTTTTTGTAAGAAATGTTGCTTTTTGGAAGTTTCTGTGATTATAATAGTCCATATCCAAATGAAGGAAGGAACGAAGCGATGAATCAAGATGTGATGGAGAAGGAAATCCAGAATTTTATTGCATATATGCACCAAACGAAGAAAACCTCTGAAAATACCGAGATTTCTTACGAACGTGATTTAAAGAAAATGATACAGTTTCTGCAAACAGAATGTCAGGTAAAGGATTTTACCCAGGTGACAGAAACCAATTTAGATTCCTATATGTTGTATTTGGAGAAAAATCAGCTGGCTTCCTCGACGGTTTCTCGAAATGTTGCATCGATGCGTTCGTTTTTTCATTATTTGTATCAGGCACAGAAGATTGCGTATGACCCAACGGGGAACTTAAAACCACCAAAAGTAGAGAAAAAACTGCCAGATATTTTGTCTGTTCAGGAAGTAGATTTACTCTTGCGTCAGCCATCTCGAAAGACGCCAAAAGAGTTAAGAGATAAAGCAATGTTAGAGCTTTTGTATGCAACGGGGATTCGTGTGAGTGAATTGATTTGTTTAAAAATGGCAGACGTAAATCTTCGTATGGGGTATATTACCTGCCACGAGGAAGAGAAAGAGCGTATCATTCCATTTGGCAATATGGCAAAGAAAGCCTTACAAGAATATCTACAAAGTGCAAGAGAACATTTTTTAAAAGACAAATCCGAGATGTTATTTACAAACCGTTCGGGAGAAGTGATGAGCCGTCAAGGTTTTTGGAAGATTTTGAAAGCATATGCAACCGAAGCGGGGATTGAGAAAGATATCACACCACATATGTTGCGCCATTCCTTTGCAGCACATTTATTGCAAAATGGGGCAGACTTAAAGAGTGTACAAGAGATGATGGGACACTCCGATATTTCAACGACACAGATGTATATGAATCTTGGGGTAAATAAGATTCGTGACGTATATGAAAAAGCACATCCAAGAGGAAATGCAGAGCACACTGGCAACGTTTAAATGCCAGTGTGCTTTTTTAGGTGTTCTATAAAACGATGAAGAACAGGATTTTCATTGGTTGTTTTCCAGGCGGAAATAATATCTACATATTCTAAATCGCCTTCAAGGGGAATAAAAATAAGGTTATCCGCATTCATCAATTTTTGTGTTGCATAGGATGGCAAAATGGAGATACCTTGTTCGGCTGCAACCATCATTAAAATGCTTTCAATATCGTTGGAACGAAATACAATGTTTGGCTGATAACCAGCATCTTGATAAAGCTGATAAAAATCCATATCTTCCGTAGAGTCTCCAGTACTTGAAAGTGTCATAAAGAGAATAGTTTCATTTTTTAATTCTTTTCTGGATAATACATTTTTCTGCGCAAAGTTGTGATTTGGATATAAGGCAACGACTAAGGGACTGTGTTCATTCAATTGGTAAGCAATTTCTGAATTTTCACAAAGTTCTGAACTATCCCAAGTAAAAATAATATCATACTCATCTTTGAATAGACCAGAAGAAAGTTGATTTGTGTCAAAACGATGGCAGGAAACTAAGACGTTTGGATAGTTTTCGTGAAAGGAACGAAGAATTTCAGAAAGATTACTTCGTTCATAACCTTTGGTGTAGCCGATGCGAAGCGTTCCGACAAAACCAATCGAGGCTTCATGCACGCGATGAACTGCCAAATCTACACGAGAAAGAATGACTTTTGCATCACGAAGAAAGGAGTATCCAGCAGGAGTTAATTCGAGTGGTCTATGGTTACGATTAAAAAGCAAAACGCCAAGACTATTTTCCAAGGCATGAATTTGCTGAGTGATGGCGGTTTGAGAAATATAGTTTTGGGCAGCTGCTTTAGTGAAACTTTGGCTTTCCGCAGCCTGAACAAAATAACGTAATTGATTAATATTCATAAAATTCACCTATAAAATAAGTTTTTCTTATAATAACATGAAAAATACGAAGTTGCAATCTTGTCTTTCGTCTATTATCATAATGATATGCGTTAACGCGTGAATGCGATGGTGCAAAACAAAAGAAAAAGAAGAGGAGACATATATGAAAAGAGAGAATTTTCAGTCCCGTTTGGGATTTATTCTGGTAAGTGCTGGATGTGCTATCGGAATCGGTAACGTTTGGAAATTCCCTTATGTAGCTGGTCAAAATGGCGGTGGAATTTTTGTATTGTTCTACTTGCTGTTCCTTTTATGTATGGGAGTTCCTGTTTTGACAATGGAATTAGCAGTTGGTCGTGCGAGCCGTAAGAGTGCTGTTTTAGGTTACAAAGCTTTGGAAAAACCAAAGAGCAAGTGGCACATTCATGGATGGTTCTGTATGGCAGGAAACTATTTATTGATGATGTATTATACTACAGTGGCTGGCTGGATGCTTAGCTATTTCTGGAAGTTTTTGACTGGCAAGTTTGAAACTGGTGCAAATACAGATGCTATCACAGGTGTTTTTGGAGAAATGCTTGGTAACGCAGGCGAGATGACATTTTGGATGGCAGTGATTGTTATTTTAGGTTTTATCGTATGTAGTTTTGGTCTTCAGAAAGGTTTGGAATTTGTTTCCAAATATATGATGGGAGCATTGTTACTGCTGATGGTTGTTTTGGCAGTAAACAGTATGTTCTTGAAAAACGGCGGAGAAGGTCTTGCATTTTATCTGATTCCAGACTTAGAAAGAGCATTGGAAGTAGGAATTGGTAACGTAATCGTTGCTGCAATGAACCAGTCCTTCTTTACTTTGAGTCTTGGTATTGCCGCAATGGAAATTTTCGGAAGTTACATGTCAAAAGATAATACATTAACAGGCGAATCCATTCGTATCTGTGCACTGGATACTTTTGTTGCGATTTGTTCTGGTTTGATTATTTTCCCAGCATGTTTCTCTTATGGAATTGAGCCAGGTCAGGGACCAGCTTTGATTTTCATGACATTGCCAAATGTATTTGTAAATATGCTAGGTGGAAGAATCTGGGGTACTCTGTTCTTCCTGTTTATGACATTTGCAAGTTTCACAACCGTTATTGCGGTATTTGAAAACTTACTTGCAAACTGTATGGATACGCTTGGATGGAGCAGAAAGAAATCTGTTATCATTAATCTGTTATTCATTTTAGTTGCCAGCGTTCCATGTGTATTAGGTTACAATATCTGGAGTGATGTGCGACTGATTGGCGGACGCGACATTTTAGACAGTGAAGACTTTATCGTAAGTAACCTGCTTCTGCCATTAGGTTCTTTGATTTTCCTGTTATTCTGTGTTACAAAATGGGGATGGGGATTTGATAACTATTTGGAAGAAGTGAACACAGGTAAAGGTATTAAGATGCCAAAACAGATGAAATACTATTTTATGTTTGTGCTTCCAATATTGATTTTGGTAATCCTGATTAGTGGATTGATTTAACGTTATATCGAATAGGAAAGAAGGAAATCTTGTACAACAAGGTTTCCTTTTTCGTTTACGAAAGAATAGAAATGTGATATTCTTTCTACAAAGATAGCATAAAAGAAAGGATGAAGGAGGAGTTGCTATGTTTGAAATTACATTTATTTCCGATTATGTATGCCCATATTGCTTGGTTGCCAAAGAAGCATTAAAAGAAGCGTTGCTTGAAACTGGAATGGAAGCGAAGATTACATGGGTTCCATTTGAATTGACACCAGAACCAAGAGAAAGAGTTGATACATACAGTGACCAAGTTAGAAGAGAGAAATATAAAGTGTTGGACGAACCATGCAAGAAACTTGGTTTGGATATGAAACTTCCACCACATGTGATTCCACGTCCATATACTCGTATGGCATTTGAAGGTTGGTTCTATGCTTGTGATAAGGATAAAGGGAATGTGTACAACGATATGATGTATCGTGCGTATTTTATGGATGAGAAAGATATTGGAGATATCGATGTCTTAGTAGAACTGGCTGGAAAAATTGGTTTGAATAAAGTTGATTTTCGTATGGCTTTAGAAGAAGGAAGATACACACAGCAAGAAAAAGAAGCGGTGGCATTGGCTCGTTCCAAGTATGAAATCAATGGTGTGCCAACCATTTACATCAATGGTGTGAAAGTGGGACTTCAGGAATTTACCGTAGAAGAAATGATTCGATTGTTGGGGGAACAGTATAATGAGGACATGGATGGCGGATTTGGATGCGGTCCAGAAGGATGTTGAAAAATGTATCATTACTATATGTTTCATAAACCATACGGTTGTGTGACTGCTAGAAGAGATGAGCGTTATCCAACCGTTATGGATTATTTTAAGGAATTAAATAATCCGAATTTATCTCCAGTAGGAAGACTCGATAGAGAGACAGAAGGACTTTTGATTATCACAGATGATGGAAAGTGGAACCAGAAGATGACCAATCCAAGTTATCATAAGGAAAAATTGTATGAATTTGCTGCGATGGGGACTTTAGATGAGGAGAAAATACGACAGTTAGAAACAGGTGTTTTGTTGCGTGGTTCCGATAAAAAGACAGCACCTGCTAAAATAACAGTGACAGGGACTTCTGTTTTGGAAAAGGTTTTGCCGACATTACCAGAGGAAACGCAGGAAATTACAAAAAACAATCGCATGGACAATCCAGTGGTGTTTGGGCAGATTATTATTTCGGAAGGAAGAAAAAGACAGATTCGTCGTATGATGAGAGAAGTAAATTGTTGTGTGATTTACTTAAAAAGAATTGCAATGGACGAAATTGTATTAGACCCAGATTTAAAACCAGGAGAGTGGAAAGAGATTTATTTATAAACTCAAAAAGACATGAGCAAACGCGCCCATGTCTTTTTTGCAGTAATCACAATGCGAAAAATTCTTTAATTTGTCCAAGAACAATATTCATAAGGTTGGTTCTAGCCTCAATGCTTGCCCAGGCAACGTGTGGTGTAATAAATAATTTGCTCTGGTCTTTTACGCCAAGCAGAGGATTGTCTGGCAACATTGGTTCTACTGTAAGAACATCTAATCCAGCTGCTGCAATTTTTCCTTCATTTAAGGCATCTGCCAAGTCTTGTTCTACAACAATTGGTCTGCGTCCTACATTGATTAAAATGGCATGCTGTTTCATTTTGGAAAGAGCCTGTGCATCGATGAGGTTTTCGGTATATTCATTCAATGGTGCGTGAATGGAGAGAATATCGGAGTTTGAAAGCAAGGTATCAAAATCCACCTGTTCGTAACCTTCCTGTGCTGGTGCATGAGAAGCAGAATAATAAATTACCTTTGCTCCGAATAATTTTGCAATGTCAGCAACGCGTCTTCCAATCGCACCAAGACCGATGATTCCCCAGGTTTTTCCACAAAGCTGGTGAAAAATGTAAGAATAGTGGGTAAACTGGGTATCGTTGATATATTTTCCACTCTTAACGTAAGTTTCATAATATCCCAAATGTTCCATTAAATAAAACAAAAGTGCAAAGGTGTGCTGGGCAACGGATTCGGTAGAATATCCAGCCACATTTCTCCAAGCGATTCCTCGGCTGTCAAGATAAGGCTTGTCTAAATTGTTTGTTCCTGTTGCAGTTACGCAAACAAGTTTGAGATTTTTGGCAGTATGAATGGTCTGTTCGTTGATTGGCGTTTTGTTCAATACCAAAATATCCGCATCTTTTACTCGTTCTGGAGCTTCTGAAACGGAAGTAAAATCATACATCGTTACATTGCCTAATGCATAAAATGGGGAAAGGTCAAGTCCCTCTCCGAGAGTTTTTTTGTCTAAAAATACAATATTCATAAGAATCCCCCTTAAAATATCTACAATTACAAATATTATATAGGAAATGAATACAGAGTGACAAGTGTTTTTGTTGAATTATGAAACAATAATTGGAATTTACTAGTAAATTTTCGAAAGAAGTGTTAAACTGAATATACTAAACTTATGGAGGTATGTTATGAATTCTTATTTAAACAGCGTAAACGCTGGCGTGTTTTATCTGATTGTGGCTTTGATTTTGACCTTTATCACAGCCATGTGCGTTGTCTTTTTGGTAAAAAGTTACCGAGCAGGCGTAAAACTTGGAATCGACAAAAAGATTCTCAAAAAAACCATTACGGCAAGTGCAACCTTTACTTTGTTGCCATCTATTAGTATTCTTCTTGGAGTCATTGCCCTAAGTGGTACACTTGGAGTTCCATTTTCCTGGCTTCGACTTTCTGTTATTGGTTCCTTACAGTATGAACTGAACGTGGCAGAAATTGCAGCACAAAGTATTGGACTTACAGGACTTCGTGTCAATGAGTTGAGCGTTGGCGCGTTTGTAACCATCGCCCTTGTTATGACGATTGGAATTTTGGGCGGTGTAGTATGCTGTATTTTCTTCCTGAAAAAATATATCAACAAAATTCAGGGAAAAAATGCCAAGAACAAAGAAACAGACAAAAAAGAAGTAGATAAAAAAGAAAAATCCGAAGGCGGTTTTGGTGCACATGCGACTACAGCCATGTTTGTTGGTTTGTGTGCTGCCTATATTGGTTCTTATGTAGGGTTGGCAATTCCACGAGAAGGACAGGATTATATGCCAATTTTGGTAGCTGCAGTATCGGCTGTGTGTATGGCAGTTTTTGAATTTTTTATTCAGAAAAAAGACAAAAAAGTTTTGGAAAACTTTAGTCTGGCAACCAGTATGCTGTTTGCGATGGCATTTGCAGTCGTATTTCAGATGTTTGTCTAGGAGGTGTGGCGATGAGCGAACAGGAAAAATTTGTACAGAAATTTAACGATGACTTACATAAAATAGGAAGAATTACCTTGATTCTTTCAGCACTTATTTTAGCTGCTGTTCCATTTGTGATTGGTGGCATTCATGGGGTAATGCCTGATGTGAAAGGATTTTTGAGTGGTTTTGCAAAAGTAGGAATGATTTATATTCCTGTTGCAGTGGTAGAATTTTTAGTGTATGCACCGATGCTTGGCGTGGGTGGAAGTTATCTTTCCTTTATCACAGGAAATGTTACCAACATGAAAATTCCATGCGTAATGAATGCAAAAGAAATTGCAAAAACAGAAGTTGGTACCTTAGAACATGAAATTATTTCCACGATTAGTGTGGCAACGAGTGCGATTGTGACAACATTGGTTATTGTGGTTGGTGTTATTTTGCTCGTACCATTACAGCCAGTATTACAAAGTGAAGTGTTACTTCCTGCATTTAATAATGTAGTTCCAGCCTTATTTGGAGCTTTAGGACTGAAATATTTTGCAAAGAGTCCACAGATTGCAGTGATTCCAGTTGCTTTATTGAGTTTGCTTTGCGTGTTTGTACCTTCTGCCATCAGCCAGACAAGTTTATTATTGATTCCAAGTGGTGGTTTGGCATTGGGTATTGGATATTTCTTATTTAAGAAAGGAAAATTATAAGATGAAAGTATTGGGTATTATTTTGTTATTGCTCGTTGCTTTGATTGCGGTGGTGCTTATTCGAACACTTTTGGTAAAGCCTACACCTGCAATGCATGCAAAAGTAGAGCTGGATACGAGTGAGAGAGCCGTAACCTATGGAAAAGAATTGGCAAAAATGGTTCAGGTAGAAACCATTTCAAGTCGTGATGATGCAGACCGTAGCAAATTTTATCATTTTCATGAAGTGTTAGAACAGGTATTTCCACTGGTACATGAAAAGTGTGAAAAAGTAGTTTTAGATGGAAGTCTTCTTTATAAATGGAGTGGAAAGGGAAAAGCAGAACCTATTTTGCTGATGAGCCATCAAGACGTCGTAGAAGCGACAGGAACATGGGAACATGAACCATTTAGCGGTGATATTGATGAAAAAGGCAGAGTATGGGGTCGAGGAACCGTTGATACAAAAGCAAGCTTATACTGTATTTTCAAAGCTGTAGAAGAATTGATCGGACAGGGATATGTTCCAGACCAAGACGTATATATTGCAAGCAGTTGTACCGAAGAAATCAGTGGAAATGGTGCTCCAGCTACTGTACAGTATTTAAAAGACCATGGCGTTCGTCTGGGAATGGTTCTGGATGAAGGCGGAATGATTTTAGAAGAACCAGTAGGCGGGGTAAAAGGCGTTTATGGTATGGTTGGTGTTGTGGAAAAAGGATATGGCGACGTGAAATTTATTGCCAGAGGAAAAGGCGGTCATGCCAGCGCACCAGGAAAAAATACACCATTGGTTCGCCTTGGAAAATTTATGGTGGATGTGGAAAAACACAACCCATTTAAAACCATGTTTACACCCGTTGTTCTGGAAATGTTTGCCCGCATGACACCAAATATGAACTTTGGTATGCGCGTGATTTTTGCAAATATGTGGTTGTTTAAACCACTGCTTGTAAAACTTTTGCCATCGATTAGTTCTGCAGCAGGGGCGATGCTTCAGACAACTCTTGCATTTACCACCGCAAAAGGTTCTGATGGGTTAAATGTTTTGCCACAAGAAGCGTATGTAACAGGAAATATGAGATTTATCCAGCATCAGCCAAATAAAGAAAGTATTGCATGTATTTCGAAGGTGGCTGAAAAATATAATATTGAGACAGAGGTTATGTACCAAGACGAACCATGTCCAATCGTAGATTTCAAAGGAAAACCATTTAAACTTGTGGAAAAAGCTGCTGCAAAGGTTTATCCAGGGGTACAGATTTGTCCTTATGTGATGACAGGCGGTACCGATGCGAAATTCTACAAGGATGTGAGTGACCATTGTATCCGTTTTGCACCACTCTACATTGATGCACAGCAGTATGCAAGTATTCATGGTCTGAACGAAAATATTTATCAGGGTGCATTACCTCTTGGTGTAGACTTCTATAAAGAAATGATTTGCGATTTTGCGAAATAAAACATAAAGGAGAACGTTTGATGAAACAATATAACGTTACTGGAATGAGCTGTGCCGCCTGCAGTGCGCGTGTGGAAAAAGCTGTTTCATCTGTGGAAGGTGTAACCTCTTGTTCGGTAAATTTATTGACAAATTCTATGGGTGTGGAAGGTACTGCATCGGAGGATATGATTATTCAAGCGGTAAGAGAGGCTGGATATGGTGCAAGCATCAAAGGTGCGAACACCACGCAAAATGCTTCGGGAAAAGCAAATACTTCAGCTAATATGGAAGATGCGCTGGCAGATCGTGAAACTCCAGTATTGAAAAAACGTTTATATGCATCTCTTGGATTTCTTGTGGTACTCATGTATTTTTCGATGGGGCACATGATGTGGAATTGGCCAGTGCCAGCCTTTTTTGAACATAATCTGGTAGGTTTGGGTGTTTTGCAGATGCTTTTGGCGGGCATCGTGATGGTAATTAACCAGAAATTTTTCATAAATGGATTTCGTGGTTTGTTACACAAATCTCCGAATATGGACACGCTGGTAGCACTGGGGTCTTTGGCATCTTTTGTGTATAGTGTGTATGCCTTGTTTGTGATGACAGGGGCACAGGTTGCAGGAGATATGGAGAAGCTTCATGACTATTACCATGAATTTTACTTTGAGTCCGCTGCGATGATTCTGACCCTGATTACCGTGGGTAAAATGTTAGAGGCTCGTTCGAAAGGAAAAACAACCGATGCAATCAAGAGCTTGATGAAACTTGCGCCAAAGACGGCGACCATTTTAAAAGATGGGGTGGAGACACAAATTTCTATTGAACAAGTCAAAAAAGGCGACATTTTTATCGTCAAACCAGGAGAGCATATTCCAGTAGATGGAATTGTCTTAGAAGGGCATAGTGCTGTCAATGAATCTGCATTGACAGGTGAGAGTATTCCTGTAGATAAAAAAGAGGGAGATGGTGTTTCTGCGGCTACGATGAATCAATCGGGCTATTTACAGTGTGAAGCGACACGCGTAGGCGAAGATACGACCTTATCCCAGATTATTCAGATGGTAAGCGATGCTGCTGCAACCAAAGCACCGATTGCAAAGATTGCGGATAAAGTATCGGGGGTTTTTGTTCCTGTTGTAATTACGATTGCAGTAGTTACAACGGTGATTTGGCTTCTTTGTGGGGCTGAATTTGGCTTTGCTTTAGCAAGAGGGATTTCTGTATTGGTCATTAGCTGTCCATGTGCGCTTGGACTTGCAACACCTGTTGCGATTATGGTGGGAAATGGTGTCGGTGCAAAACATGGCATTATGTTTAAGACAGCAGAATCCTTAGAAATTACAGGAAAAGTTGACATTGTTGCATTAGATAAGACAGGAACCATTACAAGTGGAGAACCAGTAGTTACGGATATCATTGCAGATGCGTCATCGACAGAAAAAGAATTGTTGGAATATGCATATAGTGCAGAGAAAAAAAGTGAACATCCACTTGCAAAGGCAATTCTTTCTTATGGAAAAGAACATCAGGTAGCAGAAATGGAAGTGAGCATTTTTAAGGCACTTCCAGGAAATGGTCTGCTTGCAAAATGTGGTCAGGATGTTGTCTATGGTGGAAATTATGACTTTGTAAGTACCAGAGCAACGATTTCAGAAACAATGAAACAGAAGGCACAAGAACTTGCAGAACAAGGAAAAACACCACTGTTCTTTTCGAAAATGAATCAGTTGCTTGGAATTATTGCAGTTGCGGATAGCATCAAAGAAGATAGTGCACAGGCAATCAAAGAATTGCAGAACATGGGAATCCGCGTGGTGATGATTACAGGGGATAATAAAAAGACGGCAGATGCCATTGGAGCACAGGCAGGCGTAGATGAAGTGTTTGCAGGCGTTTTGCCAGATGGCAAAGAAAACATTATTCGTAAACTTCAATTGCAGGGCAAAGTGGCAATGGTTGGGGATGGAATCAATGATGCGCCAGCACTGACAAGAGCCGATATTGGAATTGCAATTGGTGCAGGAACGGATATTGCCATCGATGCTGCCGATGTTGTGCTGATGAAAAGCAGATTATCGGATGTGCCAGCATCGATTCGCTTAAGTCGTGCGACACTTACAAACATTCGCCAGAACCTGTTTTGGGCATTTATTTACAACATCATCGGAATCCCATTGGCAGCAGGTATTTGGATTCCAATCTTTGGCTGGCAGTTAAACCCAATGTTTGGTGCGGCTGCGATGAGTTTATCCAGTTTTTGTGTGGTGACCAATGCGTTACGTTTGAATTTATTTCGTATTTACGATGCAAAAAAAGATAAAAAAAGAAAATCAAAAAGATAAGGAGAATAAAAAATGACAAAAACAATGAAGATTCAGGGAATTATGTGTGGACATTGTGAAGCACGCGTGAAAAAAGCGTTAGAAGCAGTTCCAGAAGTAGAAATGGTAGAAGTAAGTCATGTGACAGGAACAGCTGTTGTGACACTGCTTGTACCAGTGTCTGATAGCATCTTAAAAGAAGCTGTCGAAGCACAGAATTATAAAGTGATTTCTATTCAGTAAGCAAGAAAAAAGAAAGAAGTGGTAAGCAAAAAATGCCACTTCTTTTTTTGTTGTCAAATATTGTAAAAATTTCAAATTATTTGCAAAATAGGTTCGGATTATGGAAAAACCGTTCTTTTGGTGTCGAACGAAACTCAAATTCATTTGGGGGCCTGCTATTGAAAAGAGAAACGATTGATTTTATAATAGAAGCATCATTTGGAATACAAAAAATAACAAAAGGGCCCACAAATTCCAAACGACAAATGTCATATAACGATGAAAGATATGTT
>JAEIGA010005769.1_pt1 | contig 18864 bp, 10 predicted proteins | sample 9270691 | NCBI WGS metagenome assembly JAEIGA01 (sample SAMN17057246, study PRJNA624740) | gut metagenome | biome: biome; isolation source: fecal sample | host: Bos grunniens | place: China: Xizang | collected 2019 | reverse complement strand
TGTGCTTGGTTATAAGGTAAAAGATAAACGCTATGTTATAGACGAGAAAGAAGCGGAAACAGTAAGACTTATATTTGATATGGTTATAGAAGGTTATGGCTATACAAGAATTAGAGATTATCTAAATGCAAACGGATACAGACGGCGTGACGGAAGACTTTTTACTATTCATTTAACAGATATTCTTCGCAATAGAAAGTACATCGGCGAATATGTATATAATCGGTCTGCATACCGAGCACGTGGAAAATCATACAACAACCACCAAAGTCGAGCGGAATCGGAGATAATTCGAATACCAAACGGAATACCACGAATAATAGACGATTATACTTTTATGAAAGTACAAGAAATAATGGATAGACGGAAGAAAAAACCGTCAGAAGCAAGAACAAAAAAGAGATATTTATTGACGGGAGTTATTAGGTGTAAAAGTTGTGGAAAGACTTTTAGTGGTGGAAAAACCATAAATCACGGCATACCTTACTATGTTTACCGTTGTGGCTCTCACGGTAAAGAGTGTTTATCAAGAGCAATTAACGTCACTTATATGGACGAATACATAACTTCGCTTATCGGCGGTTGTTTATTATACCCAGATAATAGAGAAAGGCTTATAGAACTTGTCAAAGTTAGTTATATTAAAGCGAACGATAAACTTAACGAAGAATTAAGCCGTTTTGAAACCGAATTAAAAGAAACGGTAGAAACATTAGAAGACAAAAAACAAGAAATCGGGAAACAACAGAACAAGCAACTTCAAGGCTACCTTGCAGATGAAATAAGTGAACTGACGTTAAAGAAAGACGATTTGCAACGGAACATATATGATACAAGGCAAAAAATAAAAGACTTTCCCGAATTTAAGCCGAAAGATATTCGCAAGCGTGCTCAACTGCTATATGACTTACTTGAAAGCGACAATTTAGAAGATAGGCAGTATGTAGTAAACAAATTTATTGCCGTGATAGAAGTTGATAACGATACCATTGAAACCACGTTAGACTTGCAAAGCCTTACAACAACTTACATACCCATTCAAACAACTGTTATAGAAAAGCGAGATAATGTGGCACGAGCAGAAAACTTTTATCGTCGCTCTCTATCATTCCCAACACTTCATATTCAAGTGAGATAACTAACTTGATGTGGCAACTTCCCCAAAAACACCGAAGTGTGTTCGGCTTACCCCCTTAAATAGTAGTCACGACTACTACAAAAAAGTAATTAAAAACGGCATAATTCAAGTTAAAACTCCCCAAAAATGATAGAAAATCAATGCGTCGAAGTATTCACGGTTCGAGCATTATAGGGGTCACCAAAAAAATAAAGACAGGTAAAAAGCCTGTCTTTATTTTTTTGTTATCTCTATGTAGCAAGCGAACCCATCGTTCGGACGTCTTTGACGGACAAAAATAATGGGCAAAGTCCTGCGTAGTGCAACGGAGCAGCCTCCCGTAGGGGTCACCAACCATACACACTTCCAAATCCTAGATTACTAGGTCAAACGGAAGTGTGTTTTTCATTTCCGTCATATTTGCCTCAAGTGTCAAATATGGTTAATATCGCCCGATTTTCGCGTGAAAATCGGGCTTTTTGTTTTGTAGAAAGAAGGTTGAAAAAATATGATAGTTTTTTAAATAAAATAACCACTGATTTAACTAAAACAATATAAAATTTTAGAAAAAAATTATTGAAAAAAGTGATGTTAAGTGTTATAATATTAAATAGAATATTTAATATGGAGAGTTTTTTAAAAATGAAAAAAGATTTAATTTTTTCACCTGTTTTATTGGTTGTGAGTATTTTGTTGTGCTTGCTTAAAACGACGGGCATGACGGCTCATATCATTATATCAGTTTTGGGCATGGCTATCCTTGTTGCATACACGGTTGCAACTAAAAAACATTGGAAAATTCCTGCACTTGAAATTGTGATGAGAGCTTGTTATGGTATTGCTTTAATTTCAGGCATCGTGTTAAAAATCAAATACATAGCAGTTTTAGGTATTGTTCATAAAATCTTTGCGTTATTATTTGCTGTTGCACTTGTTGTGTTATATCGGGCAAATAAAAAACAACGATATAGCGTTTAGGGTAAAATCCGCCGATAGACTGCACAACTTGCAATGTGCACTTGTGACAAGCACTGAATTTAAAAGAAAATATATTTTAGAAACTGTGGATTGGTATGGAAGTCTTTGATATCACAGGCTTTTTAGATATTTTAACGATTGAATAAATGGAAAAAATATTGTTTATAAATGCGTGCGTTAGGCCTTCTTCCCGCACGCTAGAACTTGCAAAAAGCCTTTTAAACAAACTCGGTGGGCAAGTGGAAGAAGTCAATTTGTATCAAACTGAACTAAAGCCACTTACCTTAAAAGAGTTAGAAAAAAGGGAAAAGTCTGCTAAAAATAAGGATTTTTCCTGCGATGTTTTTAATCTTGCAAAACAGTTTGCAAAAGCAGAAAATATCGTTGTTGCAGCACCTTATTGGGACTTAATGTTCCCTGCCGTATTAAAATGTTATTTTGAACAAATAACGGTCAATGGCATAACTTTTTCGTATAGCGAAAAGGGCGTTCCACAAGGTCTTTGTAAAGGCAAAAAACTCATTTACGTCACAACGTCAGGTGGGCATATTGTAAAAGATTTTGGCTATGAATATGTTTTGTCGCTTGCACAAGGTTTTTATGGCATAAAAGATGTCCAATGCATCAAGGCAGAAGGGCTTGACGTTTTCGGTGCAAACGCTAAAAAAATACTCGATGAAGCAAAAAGTAAAATCTAATAATTGACCAAATTATTAAATTAAAAAGCAAATTTATATAGTTTAATATTGCAAAAAAACATATAATTAAATTGTAGTTTTTCTATGATTTTTTTAGGTGTTTTTTTCTTTTAAAATAAATAGTTAAAAATAATCAAATAAATTAAAAAAACACTTGACAAATGTGCGGAATAGAAGGATAATAAGTGTAATGTAATAAATTAGAAATTTATTATTAAAAAATATAGTGAATTGCCGATGGGAGGATAGGATATGTTCAACAAACAAGCAAAAGAAATTATTAAAAAACTTTACAGCAATTTGGATATGGACTTCGTTATTGAAAAGACGGAAGAATTATATAAACTTGAAAATGGCCAAACGTTTGAAAATTATAAAATGGCTAGTGATTATACATATAATCTTCTTGAAAAGGAAGGTTTTGAGCCTGTTCGTTATACCTTTAAAGCAGACGGCAAAGCAACTTATCAAGATAAGAGAATGCCAATTGCTTGGAAGGCGACGAAGGGTAAATTAACCATTTTAAGTCCAAACACTGCATTTGCTGACCCAGTGATTGCAGATTTTGAAAAGACTTCATATGCGTTAATAAAACACTCTGTTTCTACACCAGAAGGTGGAATTCGCACTAAAATTGTGACCGAAAGGCAAGTTTGGGCAGGTGAAGATTGCACGGGGGCAATGGTGCTTATCGATGGCAGGGCAGGAAACATATCAAAATTTTTAGACCTTGGCGCGTTGGGTGTTATAAGTGATTACTTGACTAATGCAGATGCTCATCCAGACGACACTTATTGGGCAAACGCTTGTACAGACGATGATGGACACTGGCACGTTCAAAGCGAAGACCGTGATTTTATAGGTTTTCAAGTTACTCCAAGAATAGGCAAAAAACTTCGTGCAGTGTGTGAGGCTGGTGCGGTCACCGCATTGGTTGAGTGTGATGGCGTTCGTTATGAAGGCGAAATTGATGCTGTGACAGCAACGCTTAAAGGCAAGTCAAACAAAGAATTTTGGCTTCTTGCACACCTTTATGAGCCAACTCCATCTGATAACTCTTTGGGTGTTGTAGGTGCAATTTCAATAATTAAGGCAATTCGTGAACTTGTTAAAAAAGGCGAACTTCCAGAACCTGATTATACCATAAGAGTATTGTTTGCGATGGAAGTATATGGTTTTGCCGCACTTTACGAATCGCTTGGTGAGGAAATAACTAACAACGTTTTAGGTGGGCTTAATATAGACGGCTTGCTTGAAAAAGATAAGACTTCATATACCATAGTATATCCACCATATTCATCACCATTTTACGCAAAAACCTTTATTAAGAGTGCGTTTGAAGTTTATGGCGATTTGTTCCCAAACACAGAAGACGTTAATAAGGAACTTATTTGCTTTACTGATGACGATTTTCTTGGCGATTCAACTACAAAAGTTCCAACTATTTGGGTTTTCCACGCTATCACAAAGGGTGAAACACAACATAACACTTGCGTCACTATGGATTGGCTTGATAAAGCACAAGTTGCAAGAAACTTGGCTGTTATAGCGTTTGGTGCAACAGCATCGGTTTGCAAGGTTATTCCTATTGAAGATATGCTTGAAAATGCATTGCGTTTAGCAAATAAAGAACTTGAAAGAAGAAAAGAAATCAATTCTAGCGAAGCGTATATGTCATATTTTAGAAGGGGTGAAAAACAAATTATCCTTGACTTTAAGAAAATTTCAGATTCTCCGCTTGTTGAAGAATATGCAAACAAGATTGATGATACTTACGTGGAATTTAAGGGCGAAGATTTAGGAATATGGCAAAATTATGCTAAAACCTTAATTGTAAAGAGAGAGACAAAAGGTTTCCCATTTGACAAGATAAGGGCTCCAAAAAATGAAAGAAAATCTCTACCAAACAGTGTTATTTATGGTCCATTTGGGTTAGTTTTATCTGCTATGGACGGAAAGAAAGACTTGGAACAAATTATTAGAGAAGTATATTGGGAAGCATCAAAAGTTCTTCCAAGTGAAACTATCTTTAAGCAATTTATAAGTGCAATTTTCTACCTTGCAGATTATGGTTATGTTTCTGTAAAAGAAAGTTATGTTTTGACTAAAGACGACCTTAAAAAGGCATTAAAAGAACTTGGTCTTAAAAAGTCGGATTTAGTTATGGTTCATTCAGCCTTTTCACGTTGTGGGCACTTGCAAGGTGGGGTAGATGCATATATTGACGCATTTTTAGAAAGTGCTGAAACAGTGCTTACACCATCGTTCACAAGACCATATATAGCATTTGAAGGCTCTATAAATAAAAACCCTCCATTCCTACCATTTGATAAAAATTCAAGCGATGGTATTTGGACTGGTGCAGTTCCTACAAATATGTTAAAACGTGGTGCTGTTAGAAGTGCACACGCAACACACTCTTGGTGTGGTTTAGGCCCAAGGGCAAAAGAATGCGTTGCTGACCACGGATTATTAGACCCACCAACAGGCGAAACTTCACCATTTACATATGCACTTAAAAACAACGGTAAAATTATAACTTACGGCGTAGATGTAAATTCGCTTACCTTCTTGCACTACTTGGAAGATCAATCTGGTGCAGAGTTTTTAGCGAACGCAGTGGTAAAGGTTAAAAATGATAACGGCAAACTATCAACACACGTTATCCCACGTCATCTTCCTGGTTGCAGGGGATTCTATGGTGCAAAAGGGTTAGAGTCCAAATTTATGCGTAAAGTAATGGAAAAAGGTTTTGTTTATAACTCGGTTGATTTTGGTCTTGGCAAAATTTATATGTTTGATATGAAAGAACTTTATGAAAAGGGAATGGAAGTGTTTAAGGAAGACAAAAACGCAACGCTTTGTGAAAGACCAGACTGCCAGTTTTGCAGAAAATTTGATTAACGTCATAATAAACTAAAATCAATAAGGCAACGATAAACTTATCGTTGCCTTAATTTATTTAAAAGAAATTTTTATTAAGGACAATTATGACGCCTAAAAAACGACTGTTCTTGGCGGGGCGTTAATCACGGTGACCATTAAAGTTGCAGAAAAAGTCCGTGCTGTTGGCAGTAAAAGGCACTCTGCCAACTTGGGTGTTATCGCAAGTTCTGTTTCTCAATTCTTTAATAGGGTTAGGGGCAACTTCAAACCGATAATCTTTGCCAAAACCTCTTATATGTGCATCTATTACTAAATGGCTTGGCACGATTTCAATGCTTGGGTTAATGATTTTTTGGTACTGGAAGAAGTTTGCATCGCTTGGCAATTCATTTATGTTTACGTAATCTTCTAAAAGAGAAGTGTATTGTACCGTGGTGTCCAAAATATTACGCACGTATTCAATGTTTTCGTGTAGAGAAATAGGTGCGGGGAAGTTTCCGTCAGGAATAACTTCTTGCCAATGCTTGCCGTCATATTTTTCTAATAATTCAGCGGCTTTATGAAGATGAGCAATTTCTATCTCTAAATTTTCTTCCCAAAGTGCTTTAACGTAAGCGTCCGTTTCGGTCATATAGCACGACCAGTATAAATAGCACTCGCAATATTCGTGCCATAAAAGCATTTCAAGCCAAGTTGCACTTGAATCCATAAGCGATTCGTATTGAGTGACGTGTTCTTCTTCAACCTGTGCGATTTCCATATAAACTTTTCTTGACAAATCGTTTGTAGCAAGGTTTGTTATATTCATATAATAGTTCATTGTTTGCTGTTCGGCGGCTGTTATAATCATGGTATTAAGAACAGTCTGCTTATCAGCCTTTTTAGATTTTATGCCACGTTTAACGTTATCCTTATTAAAGCGATGGTGGGCAATAGTAGGGCGTGCAGGCATAATTTCGGTGTATTTTCCGACCAAGCGTTCGGCTTGTAAGCCTTGCTCCATTTCTAAAAGGTTAGAATATCGATAAAGGTGGTCAAAGTCCTCTAAAAGTGCAAAATCAAGTGCTTTTTTAACGTAGCAATCGCTTTCACGTTTAGCAAGTTCAGCCGTTAAGTCAACTGCTAACTGCTCGTAAGAAATGGTGTGCTCTAACGCACTTTCGTTGCTAGGTTTAAGAAGTGAAACTTTAATCTGCTGTTGCTTTTCAATAGAGCGAGTGATAGATAACTCTCTTTTAAGGTCGTTGTCGGTTATGTGGCGTGCAAAGTTGTGCGAAAACCAGTTGGCCTCAAACTCCGTTCCGTTCATAAGTATAATTCTAGTTTTGGTATAAGGGTCAACCTCGTGCTTGTCGTAAGACTTTGGGTAAAGTTGTTTCCAGTTTTGAAAACTACCTAAAAGATTAATGGGTTTTTGTTCAAACGGATTCATAGAATACCTCCTTATAATTCACCATTTATCTATATGAATTTTTTTTAATAAAGGTGAAAAAAGAAGGCGTGTAAGCAAAAAAATAACGCATAATAAATGCGTTATTACTATTAATTTATGAAAACTAAATGTTTATTTTTATAATAAAATAAAAGAAATAAAAAACCCTCCACCAGAAATGTTGGTGGAGGGAGGGTTTTAAATTCCCCACGCGGTTGGGGTGCCGTCAACGTAATGCCAATAATTCTTACCGTCATCAGGAAGGTCAGCCTCGCTTTCTACATAGTAGAAAATCTGCGTATCTTTTATTTCTTCATTTTTTTTCAAAAAGGTAATTTTTTCCCAATCGCTTGGTGTACCAGTATAATACACTCTGCTTATGCTTTCGCAAGCATTGAAACAATCTTCATCAATAAATTTCACGCTATTTGACAATACAATATCAGTTAAATTTGTGCAACCATAAAATGCCCTAACGCTAAATCCCGTAATGCCGTTTTCAATAACAAGACGTTCTAGTCCTGTACAGCCGTAAAAGGTTTCAGTCGCAACGTATGCTATTTTGCCAGGAAGAACAATTTCTTTTAAACCAGTGCAGAACTTAAAGGCTCGTGAACCGATATTTTCTACGTTAGACCCTATTGTCACGTAATTCAAGTTGGTGTTATAACTGAAAGCATCATCTCCAACATCAGTCACGGTTTCAGGGATAACGAACGAATTAGCCTTTTTGCCTGATGCATAAGTTAAAAATGCTGTACCATCTTTACTGTACAAGTTGCCGTCTATGTCGCAATAATTTACATTATCCTTTGATACAATTATGTTTTCCAAGTTATTACTTTCTAAAACAAAATCCTCCGCAATACTTGTCACGCCACTGCCTATCGTTATTTTTGTTAAACTTGAACAGTTAGCAAACGCACATGCATCAATAGTTTTTACTGAATCAGGAATAATTATTTCTTCTAAACTTGAACACCTAGCAAATGCACCGCTTCCAATATATTCTAATTTATTAGGAAGAACCAAATTTTTCAAATTAGTGCATCCTGAAAATGCACCCAAATTAATTTCGGTTATATTTTCGCCCATAGTAATTCTTTTTATTCTTGTAAAGTCTGAAAAAGCACTCATTGCAATAGTTTTAACTGGCAAGCCGTCATAAAATGCTGGGATAATAATATCCACGTCATAACAATAATAAGAAAGAGAAGCTATTTCGTAATAATCGCCCATATTGTTAAAATATAAACCTTCTGTTGCTGAACTATTACAAATGGTACAAGTGCCGTTTATAACGTTATGAAATCCATAGCCATCTACTTCAAAAGTATCTTGTCCGGTTGCACCACACTCGCAAGATATATAATAAGTCTTTTTCTGACTGCAAGTAGCCTCGGACGCTATAAATTTTTCATCTTCCACCTGACGATTATAAATATGCATCAAATCACTGCTGCCCACGTCTATTTGTGTGTCTGTTTCGCCACAATAATTATCGCAACTAGCAGTTTTTGTTCCATCTTGCGTGCATGTTGCATTATTATCACTTTCGTACCTTGTAAAAGAGTGGCCATAAGCAGTATTTTCAATTTCTCTGTTTTCGGTTTGTTCACAGCGCTCACATTGATAAGTTTCAACACGATTTTCTTCACAAGTTTCATACGAAAAATCGCTCAAATATATTGAATAGTTGTGGTTTAAAGCATTAATATAGTTATCAATATATTCGTCGCCACAGTCACAGGTGTATTTTGTGTAGCCTTGCGTTGTACAAGTAGGCTCAACAATGCTGGTCTTGTAAGAGTGACCAAAGGCGCTTTGTTCAATTTCCCTATTTTCTGTTGCGTCACATCTAACACATTTATAGGTGTCAATGCGGTTTTGCTCACAAGTTGCAGAAGAATATTCTTCTACGTATACAGAATAGTCGTGGTCAAGAGCATTAACGTACGTATCAACGTATTCTTTGCCACAATGACAGGTGTGGGTTGTGTAACCTTGCTCTGTACAAGTTGGAGCCGTTATGCTGTCTTTATATGAGTGGTCACATTCTTTTTCACCACAAGCAGTTAAGCCAATGCTTAAACATAAAATCATGCATAACGAAAGTAAAGCCGTTATAATTTTTTTCATAGTAATAAAAGCATCTCCTAATTTTTTAATAAAAAAATTATATCATACTTAAAAGTATATATCAAGTAGATTTTTATGTATAAAAAAACTCGACTTATTAAAGTCGAGTTTTTAAATTATTTAATTTTAATTGTTATAACAACACTTATCGAATATGTTTTTGTTGTAATTTAATTATTAATATTCGGTTGTGTAGTTATCAAAGTAGCCTTGAATCCAGATGATAGGCGTACCTTTGTCGCCAGAACCAGAAGTAAGGTCGCAAAGTGAACCGATAAGGTCAGTTAACTTTCTTGGGGTTGTTCCCATTTGACCAACAACAGTTGCGTCCTTTTCAGAAATTCTTTCCTTAATTGCTTGCTTTAATGCATCACCAGAAAGGTCTTTATAATCGTTGTCAGCAAGATATTTAAGTTTAAGTTCGTTTGGCGTGCCTTCTAAACCTTTTGTATATGCAGGTGAAACTACAGGGTCAGCAAGTTCCCAAATTTTACCAACAGGGTCCTTAAACGCACCGTCGCCATAAACCATAACTTCAATGTTTTTGCCGGTTGCTTCAAACAAATTCTTTTGGATAGCATCAACAACAGGTTGGCAATCTCTTGGGAAGAGTTTAACGCTGTCTTCAGTTGATTTGTTTGAGCCTAAAAGACCGTAATTTTCGTTATAACCACTGCCGTTAACCGAACTAGATAAAATATCATCAAGACCGATAACGTTTGCACCGCAAGCCCTTAAAATACGTTTTGTTCTTGCTCTTGTGTGGATATCACAACATAAAACGTCATTGGTGTAAGGCAAAACAGCCCTTGGGTTATTAGCAAAAATAATTTGACATTCAGCACCTTGTTCGGTGATAAGTTGTCTATAATAATCAACGTAATCAACGCCTGTAAAGGTGTGCTTTTCATAACCGAAAAGGTCACGATATTGTTGTTCGGTTAAAACGTCTGTATAAGGGTTTACGCCCATTTTATCAAGATTATCAAGGCTAACCAAATGGTTGCCAACTTCATCTGATGGATAAGAAAGCATAAGCACCACTTTTTTTGCACCTTTTGCAATACCTTTTAAGCAAACTGAAAAACGGTTTCTTGAAAGGATAGGGAAAATAACGCCAATTGTTCCGCCACCAAGTTTTGCTTTAACGTCGCTTGCGATATCGTCAGTTGAAGCGTAATTACCTTGTGCTCTTGCAACGATAGCCTCTGTCATAGCCACAACGTCGTGGTCACGGAAACTAACGCCCTCTGCTTTAGAGGCACTTAAAAGTGTTTGGGTCACGACTTCAACAATATCGTCCCCATTTTTAATGATTGGGGCTCTTACCCCACGTGAAACTGTGCCAAAAAATCTTTCCATTTTTTTGTTCTCCTTTTTTAACGAAGAACATTATACACTAATTTAAAAATAATTTCAATACTTTTTTTAGATAAAGGTATTAAATTTTCTTATATTTCTTTTTATTTTTTCAGTCTTACAAAAAGAATAAGTTTGGTCGGGGTTAAAACGTTATAAAAGACTTTTTTACCTTGACAAAAAAGCGTGAAAGTGCTAAAATTAAATTAACATAATATTATGGAATAATATTACCAAAAATCAAAAGAGTAAAAAAACCACTTGTTTTGCTAAAAAAGGAGCATAAATGACCGATAGAAAAAAACTTATTGAAGTTGAAAATTTATATAAAAAATATTCCACAAAAGGCAATTATGCAATAGAGGACATTTGTATAAGTGGATTTGGTGGGGAAATTATCGGTATTTTAGGGCATAATGGTGCGGGAAAATCGACCACGATAAAGTGTATGACGGGAATTCACCCTTATCAACAAGGTGTTATTGAAATTTGCGGGTTTGATATTCAAAAAAAGCACATTGATGCAAAAAGCAATTTTGGATACGTGACTGATGAATTTACCTTATTTGAAAAAATGACCGGCTTTGAATATCTAAATTTTTTAGCAGACGTTTATAAAGTTGATGAAAAAACAAGGAAAGAAAGGATAGAAAATTTCCAAAGTGTTTTCGCTCTTGGCGATGCCATTTATCAAACAATCAGTTCATACTCACACGGTATGAAACAAAAGATTTCTATTATGGGTGCATTAATCCATCAACCAAAAGTATTTATTCTTGATGAACCAATGGTCGGTTTAGACCCATATACTTCAAACCAACTTAAAAACTTTATTAAAGACTATGCAGAAAAGGGCAATTTAGTCTTGTTCTCGTCACACAATTTAGACGTTGTTAATAAACTTTGCAACCGTGTTTACATAATTGACCAAGGTCGCATTTTAGAAGAACTTGATATGAAGGCTTTTAACAAAACCGATAAAGATTTTGAACAGTATTTTCTTTCTATCACAAAGAGGGAATCAAGGGCATGAAAGAATTTTGGACTTTATTTAAGTACGAATTTAAGATGCAAACGCCATTTTTTAGAAAAAAGGGCAAGTTAGACATATCAGGTGGCGTATTTTCATTTTTAATCGTTGCCTTTTTGGTGTACGTTGCCGTTGTTTTTATAAAAAAAGTTTTGCAAAATTATATAGTGGTGGAAATAGACAAAATTTATCAGCCTGTTGAAAGGGCAAAAGAATTGCTAACCGTTTTATACTTGCTTGTACTTTTGGCGATGACAGTTGTTATCTTGGAAAGGACAAGAAAGGTTTTTGCAGATGATAAAAACAAGCAAGTGTTTTTGCGTTTGCCATTAAGAAAAAGGAACGTTTTTTTAAGCAAGTTTGCCGTTTTGTTAATTCATACTTACGGTGTAGGCTTGGTTTGTATATTGACAATTAACATTATCGTCAACAGTGTTTTGCCACTTGGCACACAGTTTTGGCTTGCAACGGTTGCTGTTTGTGTGTTTATGCCAATGATTTGCTTATTGTTGGTTTCGCTTTTAATCGTGCCATACATAATGGTAATCGAACTTTTGTTGAACAAATATTCGGTGCTATTTATATTATTTACAGTCGTGCTTGCAATTGCGTTTATGTTATATTCGCAAGTTTTAACCATTGTTCAAACGCTTTTAACCACCGGCTCTATTCGTTTCTTGTTTAACTCAAAGTTCGTTGGGGGAATGCAAACGCTTTACAACAATGCATATCCGATAAGTGCATTAGTTAAAATCCTTTTTGAAAAGGACGCACTTTTATATTGGCTTATTCTTTTATTAAGTGCTTTTGTTTCTATGTTGATTGTTTTTGTGGTCAGCAAAAACTTATACAAGATAACTTTATATAGGCAACCAAGAAGTAGCATAAAGGTAAAAAAATCAAACGACTTTACCCAAAGCAACACAGTGCTTTCTTTGGTTAAAAAAGAATTCATTTGTGTTTACCGCCAACCAAAGCACATATTTTCATACTTTTCGGTTGCAATGTCAATGCCGATAATGGTGTATTTTTCGTTCACCTTGTTTGACACGCTTATTTTTAACACTATTGGCATACGCATAAATTTTGCACTTGCATTATCAACCATTTTGCTTTTTGGCGTTTTGACCAACACGTTCTGTTCAACCAACATAACTCGTGATGGGCTTGCAATTTTGAAAATGAAAACCTTGCCATTAAGCGTTTCCAAGATTTTTTGGGCAAAAGTTTTGTTTTGTGCTATCGTCAGTTCGCTTGCCATAATTGTTTCGTGCATAGTTTTGATAATTGCCACGCCATTAGAGTTTTTTGACGGTTTAATTTGCTTGTTAATCGGCTTAACCTTTACGTTTGCTCAAATATTTATAGCAACAAGGCTTGACTTAAACCACGTTAGACTTTCAATGAGCGATATGGAAAGTGAAGACCACAGTAGCAAAACTTTGGCAAAAGTCGTTCTCATTGGTGGCATATTAACCTTAATAGCAAGTGCATCGTCTGTATTTTTTGCACTATTCGCAGGCGGGCTTAAAGTTTTAACAAGCACAAAGGTAATACAAGTGTGCATATATTTAATCCCAACCGTAATCGGTGGAATATACCTTGTTTGCGGATTTTTATATTTCCGCACCAACATATTAAAAAGTTTTGAAAGATTGGCAAACGATTAGTCGAGGAGAAAGAAAGGATAAATTATGAGTAAAAAATTAATTGCCTTAATTTTAATTTTACCTATGATTTTGATGATTACCTTATACACAGCCGTCAGCACGGTTAGTTTAAAGGTAAACGTTCCCGTTTCTAAAATAGAAATTATGGGGGACAAATTCGTTTCGCTCAATTTAGATAAGCAAGAAAGGTACCACGTTGATTACGTGGTTTACCCAACCACTGCTGCAAACAAAAACGTTGTTTTCTCGGTTGAACAGGTTGGCTCTCAACCAAAAGCCGAATTAGAATATAAAAACGGATACATTTATCCAAAGTCGGCTGGCTCTGCTTATGCTTGTTTTTCCACGGCTGACGGCGGGTATAGGGCAAAGTTCCACGTTGTTGTAAAAGCAACCCAACTTAAAGAAATTTCTTGCTCAATGCAAAAAACCACTTTAACTATTGGCGAAAAAGTGCAAATTGACACTCTTTTTACGCCACAAACTGCGTCTAATAAAAACTTGGAATATTTTTCAAGCAACACCAACGTTCTTTCGGTTGATGATAACGGTTTAGTGACGGCAAAGGGAAAGGGCAGTGCAACTATCACCATTTGCTCGCTTGCCGACCAAACTATTTATGACACCATTGACGTTTTGGTAAACGCACAAGAAATTTTAAGCATCAGCGATACTGAAATTACCACGTGGGAAGAAACGGGCGAAATCATTTTAACGGTGGACACCGCTGAACAATATTCAATCAATTCGCTCAAATATAAAGTGGTGGATGAATATGGCAACGATTTAGACGGGGTGATTGAGCCTGCTAACCAAAACGCTTTTACCGAGATAGAAGAAGACGTGTTTGCCTTTAATTATAAGTTTGTCAACCAAAATTTTGTTGGCAAAGCCGTTATCGTGTTTACCTTGATAACAAACTCAAAAACCGAATATAAAACTTGCACTATCAATATGGTTGAAGAACTTACCGCAGAGTTTAAGTCGCAAGACCCATTATGCGTGCAAGTTGATGAATATATAAGTTGGAAAAACCAAATTGCCATATCCCCAAGTGGTGCAAACGTAAGTTATAGCGTCAATTATTCAAACGCAAACTTAAGCAAGGAAGGCTCTTTTTCGGCTATTGCTTGCAAAATGGGCTACACCAAGGCAAATATCGTTATAACAAGTTCAAAGTATCCAAACCAAGTGGTTGAATTGCAAAAGGACGTTTACGTTTGCCCAGACACCCTTTCAATAGAACAATCTATTGATGAGTTTGGCATTGAAAACGTGTGGACTATCGGTGCAACCGACGTTTATGATAATAAAGTTAGTCACCAATTGACTTTATCTTTTGAAGAAAAGACAAAAGGTGCAGATTTTGATAAGTTAGAGCAAAAAATAAAGTTTGAAACAAGCCAAAGTGAAAAAGTTAAGGTAAATGGCAAAAATATTGAAATTTTAGACCAAAACTTTAACGGAATAGTTCAAATAAAAGCAAAACTTGATTTGCCAAACGATATGCAATCAGAAAAGATTGACGTGCGTTGTGTTGGAAATGGCGTTGAAGTTTCTAACTTTTCAGATTTATATAAAGCAACAAAACTAAACAAGCCAATCGTTTTGCAAGCCGATATTATAAACGATTTTGGTGAAGGCGTTAACAGTTTTGAAAAAATCCCAAGCACTTTTGACACAAGATTTTATGGTAGTGCTAAACCTGAAGTAATAACGCTATTGCAATTTAAGTCAAATCTTTACGGTAATGGATACACTATAAATGCGAACAAGATAACCAGCATTGAGCACGATGCGTTTGACAATAAAGCAGTCTTTAACGGACCATTAGATTTTGTTTCAATGGCAAACTATGCAAGCGTTAAAGCACAAGATAACATTTGTTTTGCAGTGTTTGAAAACGTGACCATAAATAACGTTCAATTAATGGGCATCACCTTGCAAGAAGATGAGTTAAAGCAAGTTGATTTAACCGACCTAGATTATGCGGGAACGGTTGTGGAAGTTCTTGGCGATAACGTTAATATCGAATATTCAAGGATAAGCAACGGTAGAACGGTTTTACGTGCGTTTGGCGATATAAACGACAGCACAAAAGTTATAAACGTCAATATCAAAAACTGCGAATTAAGGTATGCAAGAGAGTTTATCGTTAGAATGGGAAGCAACTGCATCAAAAACGATGATAGACCGCTTAATGAAGTTGATTTAAGTAATTACCAAGCACCAAACCTTTATGAAACGGACAATTTTAATTTCCCTGTACAACGTGATTATGATAAATTGAACGTTCAAGAATATCAAAGTAACTACATAAAGACATTTGTGACCATTGAAAACAGCGTTTTAAGAGAATCTGGTATTTTTGCAATCGGCATTGACACGCACTTTGCTGGACCTATGCTTTATAACGCTTGGGAAACAAACGTAATTTATAACGGCTATGCAAGTTTAGCAAATTGGAAAGGGCTTTCTGGCACGAGTTATGGTGCAAAACTTACCCTTTGTGGCGACGTTAGAATTTATGATTGGAAAGAAATTGATAAAATAGACAGTAGCACCTTGATTGAAAAGGGCATTAATGCAGACACTTTGGGTGGCTTGCTCAACTTTGACCTTAATGAAATGATTAAGGTTTACAATAGCAACACTGCAATCGACACGTCAATGATTTACAATGGTAAATACGTTCACGGTGGCATTGTGCTGTTTGGTGGTGGCAAAAACTATGGTATTGTTGAAGATAAATCACAAAACTTTACAAATATCCCAAATTTTGATAATGCAAACATAAAGTTTAACGAATATTGTATTGCATTGAGAGACGTTGGCCAAGCAAAATTAGAAGAGGCGGCAGGAAACAATCCGTTTTACTTTATGATTTACGGCAATAATTCTAACTTTAATTATGATGACCAAATGGCTATTATAAATGGAGGCTACGCAGATAACTGCATTTACTTTTAATAAGGAGAAAATATGAAAAAAGGATTATCGGTTAGAAAGTTTTTATCAGTTTTACTGTTAGGTTTAACTATGGCTTTTTCTGGCTTTTTTGTCGCTTGTAATGACGAGTCGGATACTTTTTCTTTTCAAACTGATAAAACGGATAACGTGTTGGTTTATCAATCAGATTTTGATTTTGACCAATATTTTTCTCAAACCTTTATAAAAAAGACCACGCCAAGTGGCGAAGAATTCCTTATACCGTTAACACAAGAAATGTTGGCTAGCCCAATCGACACGTCAAGTGTTGGCGAAAAGAACGTTAAGATTCATTATAACTCACACGAGTTTGATTTTAATTATACAGTCAAGTATAAAGTCGAGTTCTTGGTTGATGGTCAAGTTGTCGACACCCAATTAGTTTTAACTAAAGAAGAAATAGAACATCCTGTATCGCCAACAAAAGACGGGTTTACCTTTGAATATTGGCAAGAAATCGCCAACCAATTAGATAGCAACGTGCAAATCAACGCTGTTTTCAGCGAAAATGCATATGCACCAGAGTTAACCACGTTAAGTGCTGTTTATGGCGACACGCTTGACGGTTTAACTTTGCCATCTAATAAGTTTGGTGCTTGGCAGTTTGTTGAAAATTTAAATCAAGTTGTAGGCGATGCGGGCGAAAACATTAAAGAAGTTAAGTTCGTGCTAAAAAACGGGGAAATTTTAGAATCCGACACGGTTAAAATTGAAGTAAGCAAAAAGACCGTTCAGTTTGCTGTGGGCTTAATGGAATTTGAATATGACGGCAACAAAAAAAGCCTAGATTATGAGTTGACAAACGCTGATAAATCGGTGGTCAACGTGCTTTCAATTTACAACAGAAACGCTGTGAACGTTGGCGTTTATGACTTTGAGTTTATAATTGAAGACCCAAATTATCAAGGCGAATATAGTGGGCAATTTGAAATTGTTAAAAAACACGTTAAAATTTTGGTTGATGACAAAACAATTACTTATGGTCAACCTATAAACAACCTTACCTTTAATGTTTTTGACTTAAACAATAATGCAATAAGTCAAGCCTTACTTGACGAATTAGAAGTTCAAATTAACCCATTTATCAATCCAGACGTTGGCGTTTATGATATTGATATCGTTGAAAAAACATACGAAAACTTTGTCGTTCAAGTGGTTAAGGGCAAATTGAGTGTAAACAAGGCAACTTATGAAGTTGATGTAGTTGTTAATCAAGACCAAGCCGTTTTTGGCAACGCATTATCGCAAGTTGAATTATTGTCAACTGTTCAAGGCGTAGGCGAGTGGGAATGGAAAGAAAACCAAACACTTATTTTAACGCCAAACACTTTCACTGCAACCGTTATCTTTACACCAAACGATAGCAAAAACTATAATTCGATTGAAAAAGAAATCACTTTTGAAGTGTTAAAGAAAACTGTTGAAATAGTGGTAATTCAAAACCAATTCACCTTTGACAAGGGCGAAAAGACGATTGATTTTGTGGTAAACGGCGTTTTGGATAACGATTTTACCGTTGCGGGCAATCTTTCTAAAATTAACGCTGGCTATTATGACGTAAACTTGGATATCGTGTCAGAAAAGTATAACGCCAAAACGTTAAAAACTCAATTAGTTATCAATAAAGCAAATATTTCCGACTTTGCAACGGCACAAAGTTTGCTTAACCAAATCACCTATAACAAAGAAACGGCAAACAAACTTGCACACGTTGAATTGTTGTCGGGTTATTATTGGATAGACCCAAGCCAAGAACTATTGATTGGTGAAAACGTTTATGACGTTCAATTTATTCCAGAAGATACTGATAACTATATTATTGATACCGGAAAATTAATCTTAACTGTAAATAAGGCACAAGGCGTTATCAACCTTTCTATGGCAGAAAGTTATACTTTTAACGAGCAAAAAGAGTATGATTTTGGTGCGAGCGTAAACAACCTTGAACAAAAATTGCAATTTACTTATTTATATAATGGTCAAACCGTTCAAGGCTTAAAAGATGCTGGTACATACGTTATTACAATCACTTGTGCTGAAAGCGACCATTATTTAAGTGCAAGCGTGACCGTTGAAATTGAGATTTTAGCAGTTGAAAACGATGACCAAATTATAACTAGTTTAGATGCAACCTATTTAGACAGTTTAGAACAATTTGCAAAATATCTTCCAAATAGCATTTATGGCGTATGGACTTGGGAAGAAGGCAATAATGCACTTGTAGGCAATGCGGGCAAGCAAACGCATAATGCAATCTTTATGCCATATAACCCAACAAATTACAAACAAAGAGTTGTTGCGGTTGAGTTTAACGTTGAAAAGGCAAGCGTATCGGCTCCAACTGCAAAAACTTATACCTTTGATAATCAAGAAAAGGTATTCATAACTGAAACGGAAAATTATTCAGTTGAGAACGGCAAAGCAATAAACGCAGGCAAATACAACGTAGTATTATCGCTAAAAGAGAATAAAAACTACAAGTGGGAAAATGGAAATAGTGAAGATATAACTATTACATTTGAAATACTTAAAGCGACAAACGTTTGGGAAACAGAACCAAGTATAAT
>JAEIGA010005768.1_pt1 | contig 18864 bp, 21 predicted proteins | sample 9270691 | NCBI WGS metagenome assembly JAEIGA01 (sample SAMN17057246, study PRJNA624740) | gut metagenome | biome: biome; isolation source: fecal sample | host: Bos grunniens | place: China: Xizang | collected 2019 | reverse complement strand
GAACACGCTAAGACTGCCTGCAAGCTCAGCTTGCTTAGTCCTCAAACTGTTCGATGAAACGAACGTCGTTTTCAAACAACGTCTTGATGTTGTTGATGCCGTATTTGAGCATGGCGATACGCTCGATACCCATACCGAACGCAAAGCCCGTGTATTCGTCGGGATCTACGCCGCAATTTTCCAAGACGTGGCGGTTGACCATGCCCGCGCCGAGTACCTCAATCCAACCCGTGCCCTTGCAAAGACGGCAACCCTTGCCGCCGCACTCCGAACAGCTTAAATCGACTTCGACGCTCGGTTCGGTGAAAGGGAAATAGGAAGGACGGAGACGCACCTTGGTGCTGTCCGTGAACATTTTGCGCGCAAATTCCGCAAGCATACCTTGCAAGTCGCAAAGGGTGATACCCTTGTCAACGACAAGCCCTTCCATTTGGTGGAACATGGGCGAGTGCGTTGCGTCGTCGTCCGAACGGAAAACTCTGCCCGGGGACAAGATTTTGATGGGCGGAGCGTCTTGCTCCATGACGCGGATTTGCCCTGCCGACGTCTGCGTGCGTAAAAGCAAATTTTCGGCAAGATAGAAGGTATCCTGCATATCGCGTGCGGGGTGGTCCTTGGGAGTGTTGAGCGCGGTGAAATTGTAATAATCCGTCTCAATTTCCGGCCCTTCAAACACCTTAAAGCCCATACCTGCAAAAATGTCGATGAGCTGATTTTTAACGAGCGTGATCGGGTGCAACGCGCCTGCCTTGTAAGTCTTGCCCGGCATCGTGATGTCGATACGCTCACTTTCGTATTTCTTTTGCATTTCCATTTGACGGACAACTGCGGCGCGCGCCTCAAACTTTTCTTCCATGTCTTGCTTGAACTCGTTTACAAGCTTACCAAAGGCGGGTTTATCCTCTTTTGCAAGGTCTTTCATACCGCCCATAATGACTTTGAGTTCGGCTTGGAATTTGACTTTGAGCTCGTAAAGCGCTCTGCCCGTTTCCGTTTGTTGCATTGCGGCAGTGATTTCCGCGCGCAACGCTTCGATTTTTTCTTTCATATTTGCCTCCGTAATTTATACGATATTTTTTACTATTTTAGGGTGTGGAAAACAGAAAAACGCCCTACGCGCCTTGGACTTTCCAAAGCGCGTAGGGCGAATTGCTCCGCTGTACCACCTACGTTCATACGGCGTTTGCCGTACCTCGTTTCACGCCGTAACGCCGCGTTTTTGCGTTCCTCCCTACCCCTTGCTTTGACAAGGCTCAAAAGGACGGCTCCAAAGTGAAAGGGAATTTTCCGTTATCCAACCCGTCTTTCAGCCCAAGGACGGCGCTCTCTATTTGGACAATTAATTGAAAAATACCCGCTTTTTCATTGCCTTTATTCGGTTTTGGGATTGTTTAAGCTTGCGCTTCTGCAGGCGCTTCACTTGCCGCCGCTTCTTCGGTTACTTCCGCGTTTTCTTCGCCTTCTTTCGCTTCTTCTTCGGGAAGGGGGGGAGCCATACGCTCTAACAAAGCACGGATTTCGCCAAGCAATACGGTAGGCGCATTTGCCTTTTCTTCCGCGATACGAGCCGCTTCTGCCGCCGCCGCTTTTTCCGCTTCTTCTTTCGCCTTTGCTTCTGCCGCCGCCGCTGCTTCTGCTTCCGCTACTTGTTGCGCATAGATAGCCTTAGCCGCTTTACGGGAAACTTTTTGTTCTTTACGGATTGCTTTGATTGCTTTCGTTTCATCGGATTTTGCTACTGCAACAAGTCTCTTGTTGTTTTCCGCAATCGTATTGATTGCCTTAACAATAACGAAGAGCACAAATGCCGTGATGAAGAAATTGATGATTGCAATAATCAAAGAGCCCCAATCAATATAGATGGAATGTGCAAGGTCGTAAATTCTCTCCCCTGCCTCGTTAAGTAAATAAATCGTTTCACCTGCGTCATTCACCGTGGTTTGATAAGCCATAGACAACGGGGTAATTGCACCGCTTAAGCCTTCGCCTTTCGTAACGAACGCCAAGAACCAATTGATTAAAGGTTTAAGCACGAAATTGCTTACGCCGTTCACGATTGCCGTGAACGCACCGCCGACGATAACACCGACAGCCATGTCGAGGACGTTGCCACGAGTGATAAACTTCTTAAATTCTTCAAAGAATTTCTTGATGGGATTAGGTTTCTTTTCCTTAATTTCGTTTGCCATAAGATACCTCTTTTGTAACGGCTTTGCCGTTTAATTTTTTTTATTATACTATTTGGCAAAGCATTTGTCAACAAAAAAACGCGCCGAATTCCTCATTTTACAAGGTTTCAACGCATTTTTTTGCTGTTTTTATTTAGTTTTTATTTCGCATTGGATTTAAGAGGATTTTCCACCGATTGCGGCAGGCGCGCGTTTGCAAAGCTCCTCTAAAAGTGCGGCATCCTTTTCCGTTTCGCGAAGCAGGCGGGAAATTTCCCCCTCCGCCTCTTTCCGTTCGGCAAATTTTAAGGCTTGACCGTAGCGAAATTGCAAATTTTTCTCGTAAAAATACATATCCTTTACACTGTCCGCTTCGTTGAGCGTAATCTCACGTTTTTCCAATTTCATTTTTCTTCACCTCGTACCTGCCCCTCACCTTTCGTCTTTTTTGCCTTGCCGTAAAGCAATTCTTCCAACGCTTTTTTACGCTCGGTATGGCGCGCTTGCAGCTCCTCCATTTTTTTGGCGAGCCGCGCGTCGATTAAAAGGCGTGAATATATCCCCGCTTTCTTTGCCGCCAACTCTTCCATTTCGCATAAAAGCTCTATTTGCGCTTGCTCGTTGCCCGTTCTTTCACAATTTGTTTGCATAAAAATACCCCCGTACCCGCAGTATGCGGTTTGCGAGGGTGGATTATTCGTTTTTATTTTTTTGTAGGGCTCTTGCCCGATTTTGCATAATCGCACAAAGTGTGCAAGGTGCAGTTTTCGCAATCGGGGCGTTGGGAATGGCAAACCCGCCTGCCATGATAAATAAGCCAATGATGCGCCTTCGACCAATCGGATTTTGGAATGGCTTTATTCAAGCCTGCTTCTACCTCTAAGGGGGTGTTGCCGTTGGCAAGCCCTAAACGGTTACTTACACGGAAAACGTGGGTATCCACCGCAATCGCATCCCCGCCGAACGCCACCGAATACACGACGTTTGCCGTCTTTTTACCTACGCCCGCAAGGGACATTAAATCTTCGACGGTATTCGGCACTTCCCCGCCAAATCTTTCTAAAATATCCTTACTTGCCGAAAGAATGTGCTCGGCTTTCATACGATAAAATCCGCAAGAAAAAATAAATTTTTCAAGCTCCGTTTGCGTGAGCACAAGCATACTCTCGGGCGTGTTGTGGGCTTGGAATAAAATTTCCGTCACCTTATTCACTCGTTCGTCCGTGCATTGTGCGGACAAGATGACCGCGACAAGCAGCTCGTACGGCGTAGAAAATTTTAAGGCGGGCTTCGCGTCGAAATAAAGTTTTTCAAGCTCGGCAAGCGCCGAGATTTTATCACTGCGTTTCATAATACACATAGTATAACACACTTGCCTTTTGTTTGCAAGTATTTACGCGAATTTCCTTTAAAAATTTCATTCAACGCGTACATGCTACCGCTCTTTATACCAAAAATAGGGTTTTAATACAAGCTTCCCCGTCGAAAAATCCATTTTATAAAAACCCTTAAAAGACGGATATTTGCCCGTCTTTAAAATCGCGCTTGCCTTCGGTGCGTCCCGTCCGTCTATCTGCACGCAAAGTCCGCAGCCTATCCGCGCCTCCTTGGGCGTGGGCACGAGAATTGCCGACACGCCGTAATTTTTCAACCGCTCCACATAATCAATGCTATGCGAACGAGAACGAAAAACCGCCAAAATAATCATATCATACTAACCTCCTCTTTGGAATACTATACTGTAAAGGATAATCGCGCGTCCGTTTATTCCTTTTAATATAATGTATGAAAAAACAAAGCAAGAGGTGTGTTATGATTTATTTTGACAATGCCGCTACGGGCGGCAGAAAACCCGACCAAGTCCTCACCGTTGTGCAATCCGCTGTGCGCGTATGCGCCAATCCCGGACGGAGCGGGCATAAGCTCGCTCTCACGTGTGCGCGGCTCACGCAAGATTGCCGAAATACCTTAAACGAATTTTTCGGCGGATACGGATTTGACCGCGTCGTCTTTACGAAAAATTGCACGGAAGCACTAAATATCGCGCTTTTCGGCGCGCTCCAAAAGGGCGATCACGTCGTTACGACTTGCATGGAGCACAACTCCGTACTCCGTCCCCTTTACGCACTGCAAACGGCGGGGATTATCCAATACGACGCCTGCCCTTTGACGGGCGAAAAAGGCGAAGCGACCGTGCAAGCGGAAAGCATACGCGCGCTCCTCCGCCCCAACACCCGCGCCGTAGTGGTAACAACCGCCTCGAACGTCAACGGCGCCGTGCCCGACCTAGACAAAATCCGCGCCCTTTTGCCCGAACACGTTTTGCTTATCTGCGACGGAGCGCAAGGCTGCGGACACTTGCCCATCAATATGCAAAAAACGAAAATCGACGCGTTGGCGGTGGCGGGACATAAGGGCATGCACGGCATTCAAGGGAGCGGCGCGTTGCTTTTTTCCGAACGGCTTAATCCCGCCCCGTTTTGCTATGGTGGGACGGGCTCTATTAGCAACCTTTTGGAAATGCCCGATTTTTACCCCGACCGTTTAGAGGCGGGCACACTCGCTTTTCCTGCCATTGTTTCGCTGTTAGAGGGGGGCAGGTATTTAACCATTCACGGAAAGCGCGTGCAAAACAAGCTCACAAAGTTAACCGCGCAACTGCTTGACGGGCTTGCGGAATTGTCCGATTATACGCTGTATTCTTCCCTCAATCCGTGCGGCATTGTGGCGTTCGCACACCGAGTATATCCGTCCGAATATATCGCGCAACGGCTTTCCGACGGGTACGGGATTGCGGTGCGGAGCGGCTTGCACTGCGCGCCGCTTATGCACGAGGCGCTCGGCACGTTGGACGGCGGCTTGGTGCGCGCTTCCCTTTCACATTTCAATTCCGCCAAGGAAATCGAGCTGCTTTTGACCGCCTTGCAAGAGATTGCGAGAGAAAAGCCGCACGGCTCAAATTTCTTTTAACTTATCGACAATAGACCGCAATTTCCGCCGTTGCACCGCATCGAGCATAGGCGCAAAGCTTTGATAAAAACGCTCGATTTCCTCGTTGGAAAGAGTGCCCGCGCGCTTGCTCTTTTCCGCTTGCAATAAAATATTTTTAAGCATCGATGCGTTACTCTTGCCGTTGTAGGCGCGCGCGATTTGCTTGGCGAGGTCCTCCGCGTTTGCCGTGGTTGACGTGCTTTCCGCCCCCTCCCCCTCGGTTGCTTGTTGGGGCTGTTGCGCGGTGGAATTTGCGTCCGTTTGCTTTGCGTACTCTTTAAAACTTTTCATGTTCATACCTCCAAATACTATATTGTATTCATTTGGCGCGGGTTTGGCTACATGGACTTCTTTGCACGCGTGCGCATATAATACAATATGGAAATTTTAATTTTAGTTTTATTGTATTACCTTTCGCAAAACCCCGCCTTTGCGGAGAGCGTCAAACCGCTGATGGGGAAGATTAAGGACTCCGAGCAAATGTTGAATTTTTTAAACGATTTATCCAAATTCTCGGGTGCGTTTGGCGGACTTGGCGGTTTGAGCGGAAATCCCGCCGAGAAAAAAGCGGGCGACACGAATAAGCCACACGAAAATATGGACGGCAAAACGGAAAAAGACGGTTGGTCCGCCGAACACGAGAACAAAACGTGGACAGACGAAAATTCCGCCGCGCAAGAGGACAAAAAAAATCCGCAATCCCCCACGCAAGGGATTGCAGACGAATTTATACAAAATATTTTGGATAGTTACTTAAAAAAGCGGTAATTATACAATCGAAAAACCGCCGTTGACGGGGATATCCACGCCCGTGACGTAACCGTTTTCATACAGGTATTCCACGGCGCGTGCGACATCCTCGCCCGTACCCAATCTGCCCATAGGAATTTCCTCCTTAATGGCTTGCATATCCTCGGCAGAAAAATGGGCGTTCATCGGCGTGTCAATCACACCGGGGGAAACGCTGTTGACACGCACACCCGACCAACCCAACTCCTTGGCGAGCGCTTTAGTAAAGCCAAGCAGCGCCGCTTTGGACGCGGAATACACGCTTTCGCAGCTGCCGCCAACCTCTCCCCAAACGGAAGAAATATTGACGATGAGCCCGCTTTGCCTATCAATCATTCCCTTCGCCGCTTCGCGCGAGCAAAGGAACGCGCCGCCCATATTGACGGACATTACGCGCCCATATTCCTCGTAGGAAATATCTTGAATTTGCTTGATAAGGGAAATGCCCGCATTGTTGACAAGCACGTCCACCCCGCCGATTTTTTGGAAGAGCGCCGTCACCTCGTCTTCCTTGGAAACGTCCGCTTTATACACCTCGACACCGAGCGCAGCAAGGGAATTTGCATTTTCTTCGTCACGGGAATACACCGCACAAACGCGGAAGCCCTTTTGCTTGAATTTCAAGGCGATACTTCTGCCGATTCCACGCACGCCACCCGTGATTAAAATTGTTTTCATCTCGTATCTGCCCCCTTGGTTTAATCGTTTTTGGTAAGATTTATAATTTCGTTTGCGATTTCATCCACCGACTTTTTATCCACGTCCACGGCGTAGTTTGCCGCCCCCTCATAGACGGGGGTACGTTCCGCCAAAAGTTTGGCTATGCGCGCAGTTACGTCTTCGCTTTCCGATTGCAATAACGGGCGCGTACTATCCGCACTTAAACGGTTGGACAAGGTTTCAAGGCTTGCGCGCAAAAAAACAATTTTGCCGTTTTGTCGAAGGGCATCGACGTTTTCCTTGCGGAGCACCAAACCGCCGCCCGTCGAAATAATCAAGCCGTCTTGCATGCAAAGCTCTTTTGCGATTTCGCTTTCTAAATCACGGAAATACCCCTCGCCGAACCGCGAGAAAATATCGGAAATTTTGCCATGCCGCTCCTCGATAAGGGCGTCGGTATCCACAAAGCTTTTGCCCGTGCGCTGTGCAATTTTCATGCCGACGGTGGTTTTACCCGAGCCCATCATGCCGCATAAAATAAGGTTCATAGTTCGCTCCGTTGCTTATATTCGCCTATCTCGTGCCGATTACTTCGCGTTCTTTAACGCGCAAATCGCCGCCGTGTAGCTGTGCTTGCCAAAGCCGCAAATTACTCCCTTACAAACCTCGGAAAGTACGCTCGTTTTACGGAATTCCTCGCGGGCGTGCACGTTGGACATATGCACCTCGGCAACGGGAATATCAATTGCCGCAATCGCGTCGCGAAGGGCGTAGCTATAATGGGTGAACGCGCCCGCATTGAGCACGATAGCGTCGTGCGTTTTACCCAAAAACGCCTCGTGCAACTTGTTGACAAGCTCGCCCTCGATATTGCTTTGATAAAAATCCACACTATCCCCTTGTGCCGTGCAAAATGCCGCGATTTCTGCGTTGATCTGCTCCAAGGTTTGCGTGCCGTACACCCCTTGTTCGCGTTTACCCGTGAGATTGAGGTTGACGCCGTTAATCACTAAAAATTTCATATTCCACCTTCCTTAAAGGTTATTTTTGTATAAATTGACGGTAAAGCACCGTCGCTTGTTCGTCGCTTGGCTGTATATCCAAATACAGGCAGTCGGCATAGTACGCTTGATAAAAAAGCATTGCCGCACCGTTTAAAATTTGTAAGCCCTGCACCTCGGCAAGACGTAAAAACTCCGATTTTTCGGGTACGTAAATCAAGTCGATTGCCGCGCTCGCGCCTTGAAAGGCTTGTTTCGTTACGGGGGAAAGCCCCTCGCTGTCGTGCATACCCACGCCCGTGCAGTTGATTAAAATATCAAAGCCGCCCGTTTCCGCACTGTCGGCGGGCGTAACGCCGATTTCCGCGCACGTTTCCAACAGCTTTTCTCTGCGGCGCTGATACATATACACGTCCGCGCCCTCTTTTTTGAGGATTGCCGCCGTGCTTCTGCCCGATCCACCGCCGCCAAGGACGAGAATTTTTTTATTTTTGACGGCGATATTCGCCTCACGGAGCATAAGCATAAAGCCCACGCCGTCCGTGTTGTAGCCCTTTCCGCTTGCCGTCACAACGGTGTTGACCGCGCCAAAATCGAGCGCGTCGCCCGTCACCTCGCTTAAATAGCCCATCACGTCGCGCTTGTAGGGAATAGTGACGTTGAAGCCGTCGAAATCCCCCATCAACGCGCGCATTACGCTGTCAAATTCTTCCATAGCAACGGAATATTTGGTGTATTCACACTCCACGCCAAGCTTGGATAAAATAAAGGCGTGGATTTGTCCGCTTATCGATTTGGAAACGTCTTTCCCCACAAGGGCAAGGCGTAATTTTTTTACGTTCATCGCGTACCTGCCCCCTCTTTATCCTAATTTTACGCCGATTTTTTCAAAGAAATCGGGGAAGGAAATCGCACAGCATTCCCCACGCGAAAGGTTGCCGCCTTTTTCCGAGGCAAGCATACCCACCGCCGCCGTCATGGCGATTCTATGGTCTAAATAGCTGTCCATATCCCCGCCGTAAAGCTTGCGCTTACCACGGATAATGAAGCCGTCGGGCAACTCGATGCAATCACCGCCAAGACGGTTGATAAGCTCCGCCGTCGTGCGGATTCTATCACTCTCTTTTACACGCAATTCCTTTGCGCCCGTGATACGACTTTCACCGTCCGCAAACGCGCACAAGAGGGCAATCAAGGGCAATTCGTCAATCATCGCGGGGACGTCCTGCGCCGTCAAGCAAATGGCGCGCATATCCGATTTTTCGACGAGAATATCCGCCATTTCTTCCCCGCCCGAAACGCCGCGATTGCACAAAGAATACTTTACGCCCAACTTATCAAACGCCGTCAAAATGCCCGTGCGCGTGGGATTTACGCCGACGTTTTTACAAAGGGTTTTACCTTTGAGTGCGCCGAGCGCCATAAAATACGCCGCCGAGGAAATATCTGCGGGCACACAAACGTCAACCGCACGAAGCTTGCTCTTTTTGACCGTCACGGAATTGCCGTTTACGCAAATATCCGCACCCATCGCGGCGAGCATACGCTCGGTATGGTCACGCGATTGAATAGGCTCGGTAAGGGTGGTTTCGCCGTCGGCGGAAACGCCCGCGAGCAACACCGCGCTTTTTACTTGCGCGGAAGAAACGGAAATATCCACCTTTGCGCCGTGTAAGGGCTTGGACAAAACGTGCACGGGAGCGTGTCCGTCCGTCGTTTGGATTTCCGCGCCGAGCAAGGATAAGGGCTCGGCAACTCTTTTCATTGGACGAGTGGAAAGAGAGGCGTCGCCAAAAAGGGTGGCTTGCGTTTGTTTCCCCGCCAAAAAGCCCGTCAAAAGGCGAATGGTCGTGCCCGAGTTTCCGCAATTTAACTGCTGATTTTGTTTAAAGCTCGGCGCTCCCTTGATATGCAAGGCGTTGCCGTCCGTTTGGATTTCCGCGCCCAACGCGCGCATACACTCCATTGTGGAAAGGCAGTCTTCGCCCATAAGCGCGCCCGTAACGTGGGCTTCGCCCTCCGCGCCTGCGTTGAACATAATTGCGCGGTGGGTGATCGATTTGTCGCCGGGAAGGGTAAATTCACCCTCAAAATACTCCCTGCCGTCAATTCGTTGCATACCTGCCTCCTGCTTTTCTACTTTTTCGCCGTTTATTTCGCGTACTTAATTAAGTAATTTTTATATTCTTCAAAGGGCAAAGCCAAGCTTGTCCACGCCCCTCTATTTTGCGCCACAGCCATACGGATTTTTCCATCGTCCGCATTCTTTTTATCCGCCCTCGCCTTTTCCGCCGCTTGTCCGATTTGCGAAAAATCGGGTGCGGATTGGGGCGCAACCGCCAAAGCTTTTTCTATGAGTGCAAGCAATTTTTCGCCGTATTCTTGCTTGCAAACGCCCTGCTCGATAGCGATTTTCGTTTCGATACGCATACCGTAAAGCACCCCCTCGCCGTGGGAAAGTCCGCTTTCAAGCTCGATGGCGTGCCCCGTCGTATGCCCGACGTTTAGGGATTTGCGCTCGCCATTTTCCTTTTCGTCCGCCTCGACCACTTGCGCCTTGTGGCGGATACAAAGCTCCGTCAACGAAGCTAAAAAGTCGAGGTCGGCAAGCTTGTCTATATTGCTTGCCAACGCGTCGAAAATCTCGGCGTTGAGCGCGGCATATTTAACGATTTCGCCAAGTCCGCACTTGATTTCGCGTGCGGGCAAGGTCTTTAAAAATTCGGAGGAAACGAGCACCTCGCAGGGTTGATAAAACACGCCGACTACGTTTTTAACACCACACAAATCCACCGCCGTTTTACCGCCGACACTGCTATCCACCTGCGCGAGCAAGCTTGTGGGAATTTGCACGCAGGACACGCCGCGCATGAAAAGCGCCGCCGCAAGCCCTGCAATATCCCCGACCACGCCGCCGCCAACTGCGAACACGCGCGAGGTTCGATGCATACCTGCCCCCGTCATTTTAGTTAAAATACTTTGTAAAGAAGTAAAATTTTTGTTTTCTTCCCCTGCGGGCAATACGAAAATTTCCGCACCCTCAAAATACTTTTCAAACCACGCGGAATACAGCGCATAGACGTTGCTGTCCGTAATGACGAAGTTTTTTTGCCCCGCTGTCAACGTAGGCAAGCGCGTTTCAATCACGTCTGCACTGATATGAATTTTCCCTTCCATAGAAGGGGTTTTTAAGGTTATCGTTTTCATAATTATCCCTTTACGGAAGCTTGTTGTAGCGCTCGATAAGCTCTTGTACCGTATCGCCGCCAAGCCGTTTGGCTACGGCATTTGCAAGCACCTCGGCAACCACCGCCTCGGCAATGATTTCCGACGCGAAAATGGCGCACACGTCGCTCCGTTCCGTTGCGGCAATCGTCGCGCTCTTATCCACAAAATCCACCGTCTTTAAGCCTTGCATTAAGGTGGGAATGGGCTTCATCGCTACGCGCAAAACAAGCTCTTCCCCGTTGGACATACCGCCCTCAATACCGCCCGCGCGGTTGGTTTCGCGGTAAAAGCCGCGCGCTTCGTCATAGAAAATTTCGTCGTGGATTTCCTTGCCGCTCTTTTCCGCAACGGAAAAGCCCGCGCCGATTTCCACGCCTTTGATCGCTTGAATACTCATCAAGCCTTGCGCGAGCTGTGCGTCCAATTTTTCCGCATACGTCATCATACTGCCAAAGCCACTTTTAAGCCCCTTGACGCGGATTTCCACACCGCCGCCTGCCGTATCGCCCGCCGTTTTTAATGCAATGATTTTTTCGATTGCTTGTTTTTCCGTATTTTCGTCAAGCATACCAAGCGCCGTTGTTTTTGCGCGAGAAAGCTCGTTAAACGCATACCTGCCCCCGTCTTTTACGCCGCAAACCTCGTAAACGTAGCCCGCAATTTCGATACCCAACGCAGCAAGATAGCTTTTAAACACCTCGCCCGCCGCCACACGGATTGCCGTTTCGCGTGCGGACGCTCTTTCCAAGATATTGCGTGCGTCTTCTTGCGCAAATTTGAGCATACCCGTCAAATCGGCGTGTCCGGGGCGGACTTTGGTGACCTTTTTCGCCGCCATCGCGCCCTCGTCGCAATTTTCCGCAGACATACAGCCTTCCCAATTTGCAAAATCCTTGTTGTAAATGCAAAGAGTAACGGGACTGCCAAGCGTTTCGCCGTCTCGTACGCCCGTCAAAATTTCCACGCGGTCCTTTTCGATTTTTTGGCGCGCGCCACGCCCAAAGCCGCTTTGCCGAAGGGCAAGCGCCGCGTTGATTTTTTCCGTTTGTATTTTTAAGTGCGCAGGTAAGCCCTCGATGATAGCAACAAGTGCTTTGCCGTGCGATTCACCCGCCGTCGTGAGTTTCATAGCGTACTCCTTTATCTCTTTTCAAACACGAAATTTCCGCCGAAATAATCGACGGTGACTCTTTGCCCATTCTGCACTCTGCCAAGCAAAATCTCTTCGGAAAGTTGGTCCTCGATACGGCGTTGGATAACCCGTTTTAGCGGTCTTGCACCGTACTGTGCGTCGTACCCCTCGTCCACGATAGCGTGCAACGCGGGCTCGGTAACCGTCAACACAATGCCGCGCTGTTCCATGACGCGCTTGGCAAGCGATTGAATGATTTTCGTGCCAATACGCATACAATCCTGCGAAGAAAGCTTGTGGAAGACGATGATATCGTCCATTCTGTTCAAAAATTCGGGACGGAATTTTTCTTTGAGCGCCTTGGTGATATTTTCTTTCATCGAGTCGTACTCTTTTTCGCCGACGCCGTCACCGCTTCTGCCCTCGCCCGCAAAGCCGTAAATGCCCGTGCGTTGCCGCTCAGCCTCGGACGCGCCCGTGTTGGACGTCAAGATAATCACCGCGTTTTTAAAGCTGACCGTCCTGCCCTTGCTGTCCGTCAAACGCCCATCGTCCAAAATTTGAAGAAGCAAATTGAACACGTCGGGGTGTGCTTTTTCGATTTCGTCGAACAAAATAACGCAATAGGGCGTCGTACGCACCTTGTCGGTGAGCTGTCCCGTTTGCAAATCCTCATATCCAACGTAGCCGGGGGGCGCGCCGATGAGCTTGGAAATAGATTGCTTTTCCATATATTCGCTCATATCCAAGCGAATCATTTGCTCTTCCGAGCCGAACATAACCTCGGCAAGCGCTTTGCAAAGGTCGGTTTTACCCACGCCCGTAGGCCCGACGAAAATAAACGAGCCTATCGGCTTGGACGGATCTTTTAACCCTGCGCGCGCGCGGCGAATTGCCTTAGATACGGCACTTACCGCCTCGTTTTGACCGATGATACGCTTATGCAAATCCTCTTCCATATGCAGAAGCTTTTGCCCCTCTTCTTGGGTGATGTTCATAAGCGGAATACGCATACGCGCACTAACGATTGCCGCCACGTGTTCCGCACTGATCGCATACCTGCCGTCGGGTAACAGCTTGGGCGACTGTGCCAAACGCAACGCTTTGATACGTTCTTCTACGAGAATACGTTTATTAAGCGCCTCGTTGGCAAGGGCGTATTCCCCCCGTCTTTCGTGCATGGAACGCTCTTCTTCTAAGAGCATTGCCTCTTGCGTAGCTTCTTGCAATTCCACACCGCCGCCGTCTTGGACGATGCGTACCCGCGCCGCCGCCTCATCGACAAGGTCGATGGCTTTGTCGGGCAAAAATCTATCGTTGATATAGCGAGCGGAAAGCTTAACCGCCGCTTCCACCGCCTCGTCTGAAATGACGATGCCGTGATGTTCTTCATATTTCGGGCGCAAGCCCTTGATGATCGTAATCGCGTCCGCTTGCGACGGCTCTTCTACGTACACGGGCGTGAAACGGCGTTCTAAGGCGCTGTCCTTTTCGATATATTTACGGTATTCCTCAATCGTCGTTGCGCCGATAACCTGCAAATCACCGCGCGCAAGCAAGGGCTTTAAAATATTCGCCGCGTCCATGCTATTGTCCGCAGAGCCGCCCACGCCGACGAGGGTGTGGATTTCGTCGATAAACAAAACGATATCCCCGTCCTCCGTAACGGTGTCGATAAGCCCTTTGAGCTTTTCTTCAAAGTCGCCGCGATAGCGCGTGCCCGCGAGCATACCCGGCAAATCCACCGAGAAAATGCGCTTGTTAATAAGTTGGTCGGGCACTTGATTTTTGACGATGAGCTGTGCAATCCCCTCGACGATAGCGCTCTTGCCGACGCCCGGCTCACCAACGAGTACGGGATTATTTTTTAAACGGCGGGAAAGGACCTGCACCACCTTTTCAATCTCGCGTTTTCTGCCGATGACGGGGTCCATTTTGCCGCGCGCCGCGCGTTCCGTCATGTCCGTACCGCAACCGTCCAACGCTTCCGTATTGCGATGCACGGAAGGCTTGTTCTTGTTTTTGCTTGCCACTTTCGTCGTTTTTTGGCGTTGTGCGTCGGCGTTGTCCGTCGGGAATTGCGTTTCCGTGGGCGGCGTGTAATTTCCGCCGTTTTCAAAGTCGGATATACCCGATTTTTTACGGCTTACGTAAGCGCTGATTGCCGCAACCGTCTTTGCACGCATATCCGCAACCGAGCCCATCGTCGCCAAAAAGCGAGCGGCACGGCAGGTCGGAACGCACAAAATTTCGTAAAGCAAATGGGCAGTGCCCGCTTTAACTCCCTCGTCCGCGGCGGTTTCCACAGCGCGGTCATACATTTTTTTTGTGTTGGGCGTCAACCCCACCCCCGTGTATTTGGTATCTACGTTACTGCGAAAAATCTGCTCGTACTTCTGCTTGCTTACCCCCGAAGAAAGAAGGATTTTACAAGCCTCGCATTCGGGCAAGGATAAAAAGGCGTGGATAAAATGCTCGCTGCCGATAAAATCGGTGCCGACCACGTCCGTCGCCGTCTGTCCCGCAAGTTCAAATGCCAATCTTAAATTTTCCGTCGCCATCGACAAAAAATGCATAGCTGCTCCTTTATACATACGGGTGTTTTACCCGTTGAAAGTCTTTGTTGTTGCTTATTTTTTTAACTTGTTTTTGCGAGAAAGTCCCACAAGCTCGGGCAAGGCAACGCTTACCGTTTCCGCACGGATTTCATCGCACTTCTTCTCGCTCACGCCTTGCAAGCCGTTGCTTGCACGAAAGGTTGCGGGGCGCATCGCCGTGAAGAAATCTTCAAAGCCTGCATAGTCGCGCACCTCAAAAAAGTCAAGTGCCATACCAAGCCGCACGTCGGACATCTTTTCCAAAAATTCCTTGTAGGTCAACAGCGCGCAATGGGTGAGTGTTCCGTAAGCGCGCAAGCATTTATCTAAAAGCGCGATACCCGAGCGTTTCACCATTTCCTCGCGGGCACGGATTTCCAAGTCACACACCGTCATCGTGGCGCGCGTCATTTGCCCCAAAAGCTCGCTTTCGGTCAAGCCGAGCGTACGCTCGTTGCTAATTTGATAAAAATAGCCCTCGGCGTTCGTGCCCTCGCCAAACGCGCCGCGCACCGTCATGCCTTCCGCCTTCATGGACGGCAAAAGCTTTTTTAACCCACCGTTTTCGGTAAGGCCGGGCAAAAACATCATCACCGACGCGCGCATGCCCGTGCCAAGGTTGCTTGGACAAGCGGTAAGAAAGCCGAGCTTATCGTGAAAAGCGAAATCGTAGGTCGTTGCCAATCCGTCGTCGATACAGCTCACGCGCTCGTACGCCTTGTATAAATCAAAGCCGCGGCAAATATACTGCTCACGCAAATGGTCCTCTTCGTTGACCATAATCGAAATGGAATTATCCGAAGAAACAAACGCCGCACCGCGCTTGCTTTTCAAAAGAGCAGGACTAATCAAATACTGCTCCTGCAAGCGCAAAGCGTCAAGCTTATCGAGCTTCGCCACGTCGTATTTGGTGAAATCGTCAATCTTTTTTAACCCCTCACCCACGAGATAGACAAGGTCTTCTGCCTGTGCGTCGTCCATACGCCTGGGAAAAGGGTAGGACGCGAAATTGCGCGCGAGACGGATGCGAGTGGAAATTACGATTGTTTCGATAAAACTTTCCGGGTTGTTCGCCATACGAATTCCTCCTCAATCCTCCCCTTAGAGCGCATAGACGAAAGCTTGTCCGCATAGCCCTTGGCGTCCTCAAAGTTGTTTTCTGCCTGCAATTTGGCAATAATGAGCTCCAATTCGTGACACTGCCGTTCAAAACGCACCTTTTCCAACGCCTTTTTACGGAGCGTTTCGTCGTAAACTTCGCCGCCATACTGCGTTTCGCCATATTCCAAGGGGGGCTCTTTGCCTAAATGTGCGCGGTCGCCTTGCATTTTGACGATTATGGGGGTAATTCCCTCGCTCATCGCCGAATAACAGTGCGCACAGCCCACTAATTTGCCCGCGTTTACCTCTTGCAAACTTATGCCACAATACGGACAAACGGACAGAGTTCCCCCGTCCGTTTTTGCCATTTCGTTCAAGAAAAGCCGATCGTAGCAGTCCATACAGTAGTACTCCGTCGTCCTTTTCCCATTTTTAAATTGTTCATACGATTGTGTCGCTTCTTTTTGCTTACAATGACAGCACCGCATATAACTTCTCCGTTCTTATTCCCCGTCCGTTTGCTCGGGCGCAGGCTTTTCCGTTTCGGTTTGCTCCGCCTCTAACGCTTGCTTTTCCTTGATTTTCTTTGCGCGGAAAAGTCCCCAGAAGCACTCTAAAACCTGCAAGGGAATACCCAAAATAAAGATGAGCCACAACGCGGAACGCACCTCTTCGTACGCGCTTAAAATAAAGCGCGACGTCAAAAACAGACAAGTAATTGCCGACCAAATGAGGGTGCTTACCGATATAAAATGTACCATTTTGTATTTCCAAATACCCGAAAATACAATAAGCACGATGGCGTTTACCGACACTGCATAGATAAACGACAGCCACCAAGGCGCCGCGTTTGGCATCAAAAGCTGCATGGTAATAAAGAAGCACGTCGCCACGAGCCAAACGATACCGCTCGATAAAAGCATAATCCACACGCGCGAATTTCTCGGGCGTTTTTCCTTTTTCACGGGCTCTTCCTCACGCACTAAATCGTTCAAGGTAACGCCGTAAAGTTCGGCAAGCTGCATCAAGGTATATACGTCGGGCGCGCCGTTTGCGCTTTCCCATTTCGACACCGATTTATCCGAGTAGTTAATCTTCTCGGCGAGCTCGGCTTGCGTCAAACCTGCTTCCTTTCGGTAATAGATAAGGTTTTTCGCTATAATTTTGTTGATTTCCGTATTATTTTCCATACGATTATCATACCACTTTTTTCTTTATCCGTCAAGCCTATAACGCAATTTTTTTACATTTTTTCCTACACTATTTATTCGCTGGCGCGCACGAGGGCGCGCAAACAGCTATGAATGCGGAGCGCTGAATGTGGAATGCGAAATCTTGACAAAAATTTTATAAAGCCGCCTTTAACCTTGTTTTTTGTCTCAATTTTTCTATTATTTCCCGAAAATGAGGGCACCATGTACGCGTTGAACGCAAAAATCCCATAAAAAAACGAGCCGTCGAACGGCTCGTTTTCCGTGTTTATTCTCAATTAGTAAGCGCGCGCATATACAATGACGTGCTCCGCTTTTTCGCCGCAAACAGCGCACTTATCCCCCGTTTCGCCCTCTGCGTAAACGCGAGCCGTCGCCGCCGTCTCTTCCTTAATCTTGTCCTCGCAAGCACGGCAACCGCACCAACCTGCTTTTACAAAGTTGCCCGCTTCTACGCCTGCAAGGATGCCTTGCATATCGTCCGCGTAGACGATACGGCTGTCACGGCGAGCACGCGCCGCATTCAACAAATCGCCTTGTACTTGCGCAAGCAACGCCTTGACGCTTTCCACCACGTTTTCCAAAGGCATTTCGATTTTCTCGAACGTGTCGCGGCGAGCGCAAAGCATTTTTCCGTTTTCGATATCGCGAGGGCCAAGCTCGATACGCACGGGCACGCCCTTCATTTCCCACTCGTTGAACTTCCAACCGGGGCTGTTGTCCGTCGCATCCAAAACGACGCGAACGCCCGCTTTTTCAAGCTCTGCCTTGACCTCTTCGCACTTTTCGATAACGCCGGGTTTGCGAGATGCGATGGGAACGATAACGACCTGCGTAGGCGCAACGACGGGGGGCAAAACCAAACCGCGCTCGTCACCGTGCGTCATAATGATTGCGCCGATAAGACGGGTGGAAACGCCGAACGAGGTGGTGTATGCGTTTTGCAAACCGCCCTCTTGGCCTTGATATTCAATGTTGAACGCCTTGGCAAAGTTTTGGCCGAGGTAATGGGAAGTACCCGACTGCAAGCTCTTACCGTCGCGCATCATCGCTTCCATCGTGTAAGTAGCTACCGCGCCTGCAAAGCGTTCTTTTTCCGTCTTTCTGCCCGTCAATACGGGGATAGCAAGACAGCTTTCCATAAATTCTTGATATACGCCGAGCATCGTCAAGGCAAAGTCTTCCGCTTCCTTGTCGCTCGTGTGCGCCGTGTGCCCCTCGTGCCACAAAAATTCGCTCGTACGAAGGAAAGGACGGGTGGTCTTTTCCCAACGCATTACGTTACACCATTGATTGACTTTCAAGGGCAAATCACGATAGGATTGCACCCACTTTGCCATCATCGTGCCGATAATCGTTTCGGACGTGGGACGGATTGCAAGAGGCTCGGAAAGTTCCTCGCCGCCCGCGTGCGTAACCACTGCTACCTCGGGCGCAAAACCTTCTACGTGTTCCGCCTCTTTGGTGAAATAGCTCATAGGGATAAGCAACGGGAAGTATGCGTTTTGTACGCCGTTTTGCTTAAAGCGCGCGTCTAATTCCTTTTGGATATTTTCCCAAATTGCATAGCCGTAAGGACGAATAACCATCGTACCTTTTACGGGGCCGTAGTCCACAAGCTTCGTCTTTAAAACGACGTCCGTGTACCACTGCGGGAAATCCGCGTTGATGTCTGCAATTTGTTCAACGAATTGAGTTTCTTTTGCCATAATAACCTCTTAATCTCTTACTTATTTTTTGTTTGTAAAAATATCTTTGTATGCCGCAATGCACTTGTTGATAATGTCCATTGCATCGTCGCGGTGACAAATTTCCTTCACCGTCGTCTTCTTGTGTTCCAACGTCTTGTACACTTCAAAGAAGTGCATCATTTCTTCATAGACGTGCTTGGGTAATTCGTGAATATCGTAATAGTTGTTGTAGGTGGGATCCCCGAACGGAATAGCGATAATCTTTTCGTCCAACGAACCGCCGTCGATCATCTTG